>JAESGM010000189.1_pt1 | contig 121542 bp, 111 predicted proteins | sample 9269721 | NCBI WGS metagenome assembly JAESGM01 (sample SAMN15720920, study PRJNA650825) | algae metagenome | isolation source: Komarekiella atlantica HA4396-MV6 and co-occurring heterotrophs from... | place: USA: Theobald House, Kauai, HI | collected 2009-07-29 | reverse complement strand
GGCTCATCACATCCTGGGGCTGGAGAAGGTCCCAAGGGTTCGGCTGTTCGCCGATTAAAGTGGTACGTGAGCTGGGTTCAGAACGTCGTGAGACAGTTCGGTCCCTATCTGCCGTGGGTGTTGGAATGTTGAGAGGATTTGTCCCTAGTACGAGAGGACCGGGATGAACGTACCTCTGGTGGAGCTGTTGTCGCGCCAGCGGCAGTGCAGCATAGCTATGTACGGACGGGATAACCGCTGAAAGCATCTAAGCGGGAAACCCACCTCAAAACGAGCATTCCCTTGAGAACCGTGGAAGACGACCACGTTGATAGGCCGGGTGTGGAAGTGCAGTAATGCATGTAGCTTACCGGTACTAATCGTTCGATTGGCTTGATTGCTCTCATTTTCAGTGTCCATAGCGCTTCATGCGCATGAACTACCAAGATCAAACGCTTGCTTCGTATCTTTGTCCTTCGCCGGCCTGGTGGTTCTAGCGAGGAGCTTGAACCCGATCCCATCCCGAACTCGGCCGTTAAACTCCTCAGCGCCAATGGTACTATGGCTTAAGCCCTGGGAGAGTAGGTCGCTGCCAGGCCTGCCAAGGACAAAGCAATTCCTCTTTACGTGTTACGATCAAACAAAACGCCGCTTCCTTCTGGAGGCGGCGTTTTTGTTTTGCGCGCGAGGTATCGGCAAATGCCTTCGCAGTGTCCGCGGTTCGCGCGAGTCCGATATTCGTCTCGTCTCCATTCGGAGCTCAGCCTGTTTCGAATTTGACTGCTCATCGCGCCAACGTGCGATTCCGCGCCGACGTCGCCTCGTGGTGCGCATCAAGTGGTCGCGATCCGTAAACTCACGCCCGAGATGGTCCACAAAGACGTACTGCGAGCGATCACCAAACTCTGAACTGGTCGTGATGATTCGGCCACGATTCGGCATCAGCTTGCCGCGCAAGTTCAGGAGCCATTCACTCGGGTTCCCTCAACCTCGTCGTCCAGGACCGAACACTCCCATTCTCTCAAGGAGCCTATCCATGCGTCAGATCTTTCGCCCCGCTGCCACCGCCCTGAACATCGCGTGTCTCGCGCTGGCGGTGTCGGTGGTTTCGAGCGGCGACGTGCTGGCGCAGTCCAAGCAGGCCGCGCCGAAAGAGGCCGCGCCGCCGGCCCAGGCTGCGCCGCAGGCGGCAGACGCTCCCGCGATCAAGCAGATTGCGCTGACCGAGAAGCAGATCGAGGGCGTGCTCGCGGCGCAGAAGGAGGTCGATGCGATCGTCGACAAGCTCCCGGAAGCTGCCGCGCCGGACCCAAAGGTCGACGCCCAGCTCGAGGCCATCGTCAAGAAGAACGGCTTTGCCGGCTATGACGAGTACAACACCGTGATCGACAATATCAGCCTGGTGCTCAGCGGCTTCGATCCCGCCGCGAAGAAGTATGTCGGCCCCGAGGCCGTCGCCAAGGCACAGATCGCCCAGGTCCAGGCCGACAAGAAAATGTCGGCCAAGGACAAAAAGGAAGTGCTCGCCGAACTCGACGAAGTGCTGAAGTCGCCGCCGCCGGCGATCGAGAACAAGGGCAACATCGAGCTCGTTGCCAAATATTACGACAAACTCGCCGACGCGCTCGGCGAAGGCGAGGAATAACGGTCGCTCGAAGCGATCAATGAAAAAGCCCCGGAGAGATCTCCGGGGCTTTTTTTATTGTGCAGCCGTCAGGTGCGGGTGCGCATCCGCATCATGAAGCTGTCGTAGCTCAATTCAGCCACCTGGTTCCACGCCAGCGATTCGGCACGGAACGCCGACAGGCTCGTGTACATCTTGTTGAAGTGCGGATTATCCTTCGACAGACCCGCGTAGATTTCGTTGGCGGCGTTGTAGCAGGCCTCCAGCACTTCCTGCGGGAACGGTTTCAGGATGGCGCCGGCTACCAGCAGCCGCTTCAACGCGGCCGGATTGGCGTAGTCGTACTTGCCAGTGACCCAGGTGAAGGTGTCGTTCGAAGCGGTTTCGATCGCGGCCTGATAGTGCTTCGGCAGCGCATTCCACTTGTCGGTGTTCATGATGTTGTGGCCCTGGCCGGTGCCTTCCCACCAACCCGGATAATAGTAGTACTTCGCGACCTTGACGAAGCCCAGCTTCTCGTCGTCGTAGGGCCCGACCCACTCCGCCGCGTCGATGGTACCCTTTTCAAGCGCCGGATAAATGTCGCCGCCAGCGATCTGCTGCGGCACGCCGCCGACCTTGGAGATGATGGTGCCGGCGAATCCGCCGACGCGGAACTTCAGGCCCCGGAAGTCATCCATCGACTTGATTTCCTTCCGGAACCAGCCGCCCATCTGGGCACCGGTAGAGCCGGTCGGAATGCCGACGCACTTGTATTCCTTCAGGAGGTCGTTGAGCATATCCGTGCCGCCGCCGAAACGCAGCCAGGAAATGTGCGCGCGGGTGTTGAGGCCGAACGGCAGCGAGGTGCCGAAAGTGAAGGCAGGGTTCTTGCCCCAGTAGTAGTAGAGCGCGGTGTTGCCCATCTCGACCGTGCCGTTCGAGACAGCGTCGAGCACCTGCAGGCCCGGCACGATTTCGCCGGCGGCGAACGGCTGGATCTGGAATTTGTTGTCGGTGATTTCGGCCACGCGCTTACAGAAATGTTCGCAGCCGCCGTACAGCGTATCGAGTGCTTTCGGCCAGCTGGCCGCGAGACGCCACTTTATTTCAGGGTTCGATTGCGCGATCGCAGGAGCTGCAATCGCCGTCGTGGCAAGACCGACGCCACCGACTTTTAGAAAATCACGACGCTTCATTTTTCCTTCCCCTCTGTTTTTGCCGATACCCGACCAAGGGACAACGATCTTGCGCCGTCTTGTCTATTTCCGATGGTCGGTGCTGGACTGTTTGAAATTTGAATATGGCCCTGAAACCAAGGCTCTTGGTTTTTCGATAAGCAATTCCCGGCTCAATGGACCTGAGGGCAGGATGACGAATTGGTGATGGATAATCAAGGGTTCTGGTTCCACTGCAGTGCGAAGAATTGCCCGAATACTGAGCGTGCCGCATGCGACCAAAGGCCAAGACGGGAGCAGACGTCGATCGCCGGTGTCTGCTAGTGAAAGCGGCAATCGGGACGGGAGCTCTCCAATGGCTGAGAAAAAAGTGGTGGTGGCGGGTGCGACTGGGTTGGTTGGAAATGCCGCATTGCGGCACTTCGGACAGGCCGATACCTGCGAAATCATCGCACTATCACGCCGCAAACCGCGCGATCTCCATGGCGCCCGCCACGTGCCGATCGACTTGACCGATCCGGCGCAATGCACGCAAGCCGCATCAGCGCTGAAGGATACAACCCACCTTGTCTATGCCGCGCTCTATGAAGCGCCAAGTCTGGTCGACGGCTGGCGCGATCCGGACCAAATCCGAACCAACGACCTGATGCTGCGCAACCTGATGGCGGCACTCGAGCCGGTCGCACCGAAGCTCCGCCACGTGGCGCTGCTGCAGGGTACCAAGGCCTATGGCGTGCACGTCCGGCCGCTCACCGTGCCGGCGCGCGAAGGGCGTTCGGAAATGTACGAGCAGCCGAATTTCTATTGGGCGCAGGAGAATTTTCTGCGCGAGTTGCAGCAGGGCAAGGCATGGCACTGGAGCATTCTGCGCCCGGTGCTGATCGTCGGCGAAGCCATGGGCGGCGCCATGGACCTGATCCCGCCGCTCGGCGTTTACGCGGCCATGCTGCGCGAGCAGGGCCGCGCGCTTGATTATCCCGGCGGTGCCGCGCGCGTGTCGCAAGCGGTCGATGTCGATCTGCTCGCGCGTGCCATCGCGTGGTCGGGCGAAACCGTTGCGGCGCGCAACGAAGCGTTCAACGTCACCAATGGCGATGTATTCACCTGGGAGAATGTCTGGCCGGCGATTGCGGATGCGCTGGAAATGAAGCCGGGCGTCGCGGTGCCCCTTTCGATGGCGCAGGAATATCCGAAATGGATCGCGCCGTGGGACGAACTACGCCGCAAGCACGATCTCGTTTCACCCGGCCTGGAGGAGTTCGTCGGGCTCTCGTTTCAATATGCCGATTACAGCATGCGTTATGGCCAGACGCAGTCGGGGCCGCCGTCGATCGTCTCGACCGTGAAGATCAACCAGGCCGGCTTCACCGAAATGATGGATACCGAGTCGATGTTCCGCAAATGGTTCGTCCATGCGCGGGCCAGCCGACTGCTGCCTTAACGCGAGGAAGCAAAAGCCGCTTCCATCGCCTTGCGCGTCTTGATGGTGTCGCTGTTCGCGTCGACCTCGACGTCGTTCCAGCGAACCACCGCGCCGTGGGCGACGTCGTTCTTCAGCTTGACGCGATGGGCAAGCCCGATCGGCAGCGCGCCGACGGCGAGGCTTTTCGCGGCCGGCATCAGCTTGCCCCACACCGTGTAGCCGCCTTCGCCGTCGAGCATTTCGCCGGCGCGCAGGTTGCGCTTGGCGACCGCCGCGACATCGCCGCGAAAACCATACGGCTGCCCGGTCGGTTCATTGCGCAGCGCTGCCGACAGGATCGATATGTTCAACTCCAGCCCGATCAGGTGATACGGCTTGTACATCGCCGCGTAGCGTCCCGAGGCGTCGGTCTTCAGCCCGTACTGCTTGAAGCAATCGGCGGCGTAGTCGTTCGGTGCTTCCAGCACGACGTAGACGCCCCAGCGCAGATCGCGAAACACCGGGCGTCCGTCGCGTTCCAGCGACGACACCACTTCCGCAAGGCCAGCCTTTTCCAGCACGCCGCCCTTGTCGCGCGGGCGCATCACGTGCGGCAAATCGTCGACGCCGCAGGGTGGAAACAGCAAACCATCCGACGGAACGTCCAGCCCGGTGGCGTTGGCAATCGCTGCCATTTCGATCGCGGACTTGGTACCGTCGAGGAACGAGTTGAACATCTGCGGATTCATGCCGGCCGATTGCGCTTCGCCCGCGGTCAGCCCGTAGTGTCCCCAGACGCCTTCCGGCGTCACGTCGTGATAGGCCGGCAGATATTTGGTGCCCTTGCCGGCAGCGACGACGCGAAACCCCGTCGCACGCGCCCAGTCCACCATCTCGGCGGTCAGCGCGGGCTGGTCGCCATAGGCGAGCGAATAGACCACGCCGGCCTTGCGCGCCTCTTCCGCGAGCAATGGACCCGCCAGCACGTCGGCCTCGACATTGACCATGACGACATGCTTGCCCGCCGCAATCGCCGCGCGGGCATGGCGGATGCCGACGGCGGGGTTGCCGGTGGCTTCCACCACCACGTCCATCGCGCCGTCCGCAATTGCGCGCGCGCCGTCGTCGGTGAAGGCCGTCCGCGCGATCCGGTCGGCATCCCAGCCGACGGTGCGGCACGCCTCGCGGGCGCGGTCACGGTCAAGATCGACGATGACGGACACTTCCAGCCCCGGCGTGTGCGGCACCTGCGACAGGAACATCGATCCGAACTTGCCGGCGCCGATCAGTGCGACGCGAACAGGCCTTCCGGCAGCGGCGCGGGCCTTGAGGAGGTGATGGAGGTTCATCAGTTGAATCCGATCAAGCCGTCATTCCGGGATGCGCCGCTCGGCGCAGACCCGGAATCCAGAGGTGAAAGGCAATATCGAGATTCCGGGTTCGACGCTATCGCGTCGCCCCGGAGTGACGGTGTGAAACCTACTCCGCCGCCTGGCGATGGGCGCGCGCGAGCCGCACCAATGCGTCGTCGTCCACGGTCTCGATCGGCGTGAAGTCGCGATGGGCGATGTATTCCGGCCGCGTCGGGGTGCGGATGTAGTTCGAGACCGCGTTCAGCGTCAGGTAGACGATCTTGCGCGGGTAGGGCGTGATGTTGCCGGCGGAGCCGTGCACGAGGTTGCCGTGGAACATCAGCATGCCGCCGGCCTTGCCGGTCGGGGCGACAATGCCGCCTTCGTTGACGAGCCTGGTGACGGTTTCCTCGTCCAGCGTCCACAGCGGATAGGACGTTGTTTCAAGATCGTGCGAAGCCTTGAGGTCGCCGGCATGCTGGCTCTTCGGCACCAGCATCAGCGGTCCGTTGATCGGCATCACCTCGTCAAGGAAGATCGCGATGTTCATCGCGCGGGGTTCGGGCATGCCGTCGTCGCGCTTCCAGGTGCCGTAGTCCTGATGCCATTGCCAGACGTCGCCCGTGAAGGCAGCTTTGGCGTTGATCTTGAACTGGTGCATGTAGAGCTTTTCGCCAAAGATCTGCTCGATCGGCTCGATCATGCGCGGATGCGCGCCGAGCGCGCCGAACGCCTCGTTATAGAGATGCGCGGCAAAAGCCGTGCGCGGCGCGCCGCTCTTCTCGCGCCACACCTCGGGCCGGTTGGCGTCGTAGATATTGACCGCCTCGCGCGCGAGATAATCCACTTCCTCCTGGCTGAACAGCTCGGGCAGGAACAGCCAGCCCTCCCGGTTGAAGAATTCGATCTGCTGTGGCGTCAGTTTCATGGCGTCTTCTCCTGTGGTTTTTGTTTTACTGCTTTGTTTTTTGTCATTCCGGGGCGATGCGAAGCATCGAGCCCGGAATCTCGAGGTTCTCAGGTGCGCAATTGCGCACCATAGTTCACGCTTCGCGTGCCCCGGAACGACGGCTAGTTACGCGGCTTTGTCCGTCGCCCTCAGTCTTTCCTCCGTCATCCGCCCCGCAGTCTGCGCATGGGCAAGCGCTGCGGCTTCCGCTGCCTCGGCGTTGCCGGCTAAAATCTGCGCGGCGATCGTTTCGTGTTCGGTCCAGGCGCTCTCGCGGTAATCCAGCTCGGCGAGCACGGTCGCCATCGAGCGGCGCATATGCGGCCATTGCGGCGCGATCATTTCCTCGATCGCGGGGTTGCCGGCGAGCCGATAGATCGCGCGGTGAAATTCGACGTCGAGCGCGATCAGCCGTGCCAGCGGCGTATTCCCGTCGATCGTCCGCCCGGCCTGCAGCGCCGCCTCGAGCTGCGCGCGGCCGGAAGTATCGGTCCTGGCCCGTCCGGCGGCCAGCCGCGCCGCCAGCGCATCGATCGCGCCGCGTACCTCGTAGAGCTGACCGATCCGTTCCGGGTCGAGCCGGGTGACCTCGAAGCCGCGGCGGCCGCTTTCGGCGACGAGGCCTTGACGATGCAGCAGATGCAGCGCGTGAGAAACCGGCTGGCGCGAAACGCCGAGCTTGTCCGCAAGCTCGTTCTGCCGGATGCGGTGCCCCGGCGGCAGGGTGCGGTCGGTAATCGCCTCGAGGATCCGGGCGTAGACCTGATCGATCAGGTTGGGGAGTGGATCCAAGGGGATCATGCCGGTATCCATTTAGGGAATACGGAATTCCGTATTCAATACTACTCTGTTGGGTAACCGTCAACCAGCCTTTAGGGGGAAACGTGCGAAATCCGGCGCCGCGCGCTAAGCAACGGGCGCGGCGCAAATCTGCGCCGGCCGCACCTCCGGTTGATCCCGCATGTCCGTTACCCCAGAGCGCGACTCCATGCTGCGACCGACGATCCGAAAGCGGATCCTCGGCATCGCTCTCGGATTGATCTTCCTGATGGCGATCACGTCGGCACTGTCGGCGGTGATGACGCGGAGAATTGCCCATCAGCTCGACGAGTTCAGCAGCAAATACGTCGAAGCGTACGGACACCTCGCGCGGATGGACATCCGCTCGCTGGAGCAAGCCCTCGCGGCACACCGGTTGATGATCGCCAGAATGCAGTTGCCGCCCAGCGAGTCGTCCATTGCGGATCAGCGGAAAATCTATGAGGCGACGAGCCAGGAGATAGATCGGGAAGCCAAGCAGGCGCGCGCCCTGATCAACAAGATCATCGAAGATCCTGCGACGACGTCTGACGATGCGCAACTCGGCCGAATCGACGATCGGATTGAGCGCGTGACCAGCGATCTCCAGCGCTACCTCGGTGAGGAATACAAGCGGATGTTGCTGTTGCTCGATGCGGGGAATCTCGTGGAGGCCCGGGAAAGCCTGACCCGGGCCGACATGCTGCGCGATGAACTCAACCAGAGGATCGAAGTCATCCGCACCGACATGCTCGCGCTGGTGCGCGGCGATGCCCTCGTGACGATGCGCGACCAGAACACGGCCATTGTCATTTCCGTGGTGCTGACCTTACTTGCCGGCATTCTCGGCCTGGTGTTTTCGTTTTTCATCAGTACCGGCATCACCGGACCGGTGCGGCGTCTGCTGGAAGGCACGCAGGCGGTCGAAGCGGGAAGGCTCGACGGATCGATCGACGTCACCACGCGCGACGAAATCGGCCAGTTGACGAGAGCCTTCAACAACATGGTCGAGCAATTGCGCCACAAGGAGCGCCTGCGCGAGACGTTCGGCCGCTACGTCGACCCGCGCGTCGTAGAGGGGTTGATCGAGCGGCAGTCGCAAACCGCCTTCGACGGCGAGCGGCGGGTGATGACGGTGCTTTTTTGTGACATGAAGGGATTTACACGGCTCAGCGAAGGCATGACGCCGCAAGGCCTCGTCAAGGTGATGAACCATTATCTGTCGACGATGTCGGGGCCGATCCGCAGCCATCGCGGCATCATCGACAAGTACATCGGCGACGCGATCATGGCCTATTGGGGTCCTCCGTTCACCGAGCATGGCGAGCAGGCGAGTCTGGCCTGCCTCGCCGCCATCGAGATGGCCAGTCGCGGCGCGGCGCTGCGAACGGAACTGCCCGAATTGATCGGCGTGCGCGCGGTGCCGAGCGACTGCGACGTCCGCATCGGCATTGCCACCGGCGAGGTGCTGGTCGGCAGCATCGGCTCGGAGTTCATGATGAGCTACACCGTGATGGGCGATGCGGTGAATCTGGCATCGCGGCTGGAGGGCGCCAACAAGATCTATGGCAGCCACTCGCTGGCGTCAGCGCCCGTGATCGCTGCCGCCGGCGATGCGATCGAGGTTCGGGAGGTCGACCGGCTGGTGGTTGTTGGCCAGACCAAGCCCGAAGCCGTGTTCGAGATCATTGGACGGAAGGGCGAACTGACCGAAAAACAATCGGTCTTGTTGGCGCGCTATGCCGAAGGGCTCGCCGCTTACCGCGCGCGCCGTTGGGATGACGCGCGCCGGGCTTTCCAAGCCGCACTGGAAGCCGTCCCCGGTGACGGCCCATCGATGGCGATGGCCGCGCGTGTCGATAATTTCCAGGCCAATCCGCCCGCCGCCGATTGGGACGGTTCGTGGCAACTCGATCAGAAATAGCGCCGCCAGCGGCGCGTCTACGCCGCCAGAAAATCCAGCACGATCTCGCAATATTTCTGCGGCGCCTGTTCGAACATCGGATGTGTGGTGTTCGGGATCATCTCGATGCGCGACCCCGTTACGTTGGCCGCGAGTGCATGCAGCACCTGTGGAATCGTGCCTTTGGTGTTGGCGCCGCCGATAAACAGGGTCGGCGTCTTGATCGCCTCAGCGTCTGTCCTGGAGAACGGCGGACGCTGGTCGCGCATCTGCCCGATCAGGGTCGCGGCGTTGTCGCGCAACTGCTGCTTCGGTGTCGCCGGCAGCCGCTTCCAGGCGCCGGGACCTTCCAGCGCATCCAAAAATATCTGCAGGCCGCCATCGATGTCGCCCTTGGCGATTACCTCGGCGGACGCCGCGATACGTGCCGCCAGCGGTGACGGGCCGGGCTTGTAGGCAGGGTCGAGTGTACCGTCGAGTTCGCCGCCGGGCTCGGCCAGGATCAGCTTGCGCAATAGATCCGGCCGGCGCTGGGCGACGCGAAAGCAGATGTGCCCGCCACGCGAATGCCCCATCAGGTCGACCGGCTTCGTATCCAGTCTCTCGATGAAAGCGATGACGTCGTCGACATGCTGGGCGATCGAATAGGTGTCGCCAACACCATCCCAATGTTCGGGGAAGAAGTGCCGCAACGATGGCGTAATCACGCGGTGCTTGCGCGTCAGCGGGCCCAGTACGCACGACCAGATCCGGAAATCGCACAGCGAGCCGTGTATGCAGACGAGCGGGGGAGCGTTGGCCGCACCCTGGCCAACCTCGAGATAGGCCATGTCGTATCCGTTGACGTTTATCGTTTGCATGCGGACTCGTGTGGTGGGGAGGGCCAAGGGCCATTGAATGGCGTCGCGATAACCCAGATCACCGGAAGTTGTTCATGCCGTCAAGGTTCCTCGGGATTCGGGTGGATAGCAATAATCTCCAAGCCTAGATTTGCCGATGACAGAAAGCTGAAGCATTGACCGGAGAGTATGGAGCCAAGCCATGACCGGGCACCATTTTGCGATATTCGACACCGCGATCGGCCGCTGCGGCATCGTGTGGGGCGAGCGCGGCATTACCTCGGTGCAACTGCCGATGGGTGACGAGAAGAAGACCCGCACCCGGCTGCAACAGCGGCACGATGACCTCGTGGAAGCGCCTCCGCCGGCGAAGGTACAGGCGGCCATCGACGGCATCGTCGAACTGCTTGAGGGCAAGCCGAACGACCTTGCCGACGTCGTACTCGACCTCGACGGCGTTCCCGAATTCAACCGCGGCGTCTACGACATCGCGCGTCAGATACCTCCGGGCAAAACCCTGACCTATGGCGATATCGCCAGGAAGCTCGGCGGCGTGGAATTGTCGCGCGACGTCGGCCAGGCGCTCGGACGCAATCCCTGTCCGATCGTGGTGCCGTGCCACCGTGTACTGGCGGCCGGCAACAAGCCGGGCGGCTTCTCCGCCAATGGCGGCGTGGTGACGAAACTGAAAATGCTGGCGATCGAAGGCGCGGCCGTGAACCACACGCCGAGCCTGTTCGATTGAGTTGGTTCTTTACCTCTCCCATAGGGAGAGGTCGCGAGCATCTTGCGAGCGGGTGAGGGGTTACGGGCTAACGATAGAGGTCAATCCCTCACCCGGCGCTACGCGCCGACCTCTCCCAATGGAGAGGTGAGGACAAACTTCATTTGCCTCTGAAATTCGGTGTCCGCTTCTCGTTGAAGGCCAGCACGCCTTCGCGGCGGTCTTCGGTCGGGACCATGCGGTTATAGGCCTCGATCTCCAACGCGAGGCCGTCCCGCAGCGAAAGTTGCAGGCCGCGGTGGATCGACAGTTTGGCCTGACGGGTGGAGATCGGGGCATTGCGCGCGATTCGCGCTGCGGTCGCCAGCGTCGCCGGCAGCAGTTCTGACAGCGGAAATACCTCGTTAACGAAACCCCAGGCGTGGGCCTCGGCCGCGGTAAACGGCTTGCCGGTCAGGATCAGCTCCTTGGCCCGGCGCTCGCCGACGGCCCGCGGCAAAGTCTGCGTGCCGCCGCCGCCCGGCATGATGCCGAGCGTCACCTCGGTCAGCGCGAACCGCGCGGTGTCCGCGGCGTAGAGGAAATCGCAAGCACCCGCGATTTCGCAGCCGCCGCCATAGGCGGCACCATTGACCGCGCCGATGATCGGGACCGGGCAATCGATCAGTGCACGCACCATGCGCTCGAAGATGACGTGCTGACGCGTCCACGCCTCGTCGGTCATGCCGCGGCGCTCCTTCAGATCGCCGCCGGCGCAGAACGCCTTGTCGCCTGTACCCGTCAGGACGATACAACGCAGGCCCTTCGGATCGAGCGCGATGTCCTCGAAGCAGCGCACGAGGTCGCGGCCCATCTGAGTGTTGAGCGCGTTGGAGGCGTCCGGCCGGTTCAGGCGAACGACCGTGACGTGGTCGCCGATTAGTTCGACGGCGAGCGTCTCGAAGCCTGATGCTTGCGCGGCCGTGCTCACAGCGCCTCGCAGGAGAATCCATTGCCGGAACGGCGAATTTTGCCCGTCGACGGGGAGGGGAAATGCGCCGTGCAGCACAGCGTATCGGTGTCGCAATAGCGCTCCAGGAAGCCGCGCCGGGTCGCTGCCGCCTGCGCCTGGTCGACATCGAACTTCGCGGACAGTTCCGGATAGCGCGTCTGCAGCGGCGAATGCATCAGGTCGCCGGAGAACACCGCTGCATCCTTGCCGCGGCCGAAGGTGAAGGCGACATGGCCGGGCGTGTGGCCCGGCGTCGGCAGGATGCGCGCGTGGTCGCCGATCGCATAGTCGTCGCGCACGACTTCGGCGAGCTTCGCCTCGACGATCGGCAACACGCTGTCGGCAAACGGTGGCACGGGCGTCTTCGCGTGGGTTTCGGTCCAGTAGTCGAACTCGGTCTTGCCGAACACGTGACGCGCCTTGGGGAAGGTCGGCACCCAGCGGCCGTTGTCGAGGCGTGTGTTCCAGCCGACATGGTCGACGTGAAGGTGCGTGCACATGACATAATCGATATCGTTGACCGAAAACCCGGCGGCGGCCAGCGCCCGCATGTAGGTGTCGTCGGTCTTCATGTTCCATTTCGGCCGCTGCGGCCGCGGCTTGTCGTTGCCGATGCAGCTGTCGATCAGGATGGTGTGATGCGGCGTCTTCACCACATAGGACTGAAAGCACAGGATCAGCACGTCGTTGGCGTCGAGCGCGCCGGCCTTTTGCATCCATCCGCGGTTCTCCGCCAGCAGCTCCGGCGTCAGGCCTGGCAGCATCTCCAATGCCGGCAGGAAGGTGGTTTCCTGCTCGATGATGCGGTGGATGGTGAGATCGCCGACGGTGAATTTGAGGCTCATGCTGATGTCCTGCCTTCTTCCGGAATGAGATCGCCTCCGTCTCTCGTTGCTTAAGCCGGCGGCGGGACCGAGACCTTCACCGACGGCCGCTCCAGCATCTTCTGATGGAAGGCATCGAGCTTCGGATAAGCCTTGCGCCAGCCGCAATCGGCAAAACGAAAATCGGCATAGCCGAGCACGCAAACAAGGCCGATTTGCGTGATGTTGAACGGGCCCGACAGCACCTCGGGCTTGTTCTCGAACCGCGCCATGCCGGCCCATGCCCGGTTCCAGTGATCGTCGGACCACGCCTTCCACCGCAGCGGCTCCGGCCGCACCATGCCCTCGTAGCGGCACAGCAGCATGGAATCGAGCATGCCCTGCAGCAGCGAATGATCGCTCTTGACCTTCCACCGCTCGGGGCCGGATGCCGGGATCAGCTTGCCGCCGCCGGCGAGCTCATCCAGATATTCGACGATGACGTAGGAATCGAGGATGACGTCGCCATTGTCGAGGATCAGCACCGGCAGCTTCTTCAGCGGCGTGATTTTCGAGTACTCCTCGTTGGGCTGGCCCGGCGCGACGGTTGCCGGAATCAGTTCGATCTTGTCGATCAGGCCGGTCTCGATCGCAGCGATGCGGACCTTGCGGGCGAACGGCGAGGCGGGGGAGAAGGTGAGTTTCATTTTGATTCCTGGAAGGTTTTCTTTTTATCACCTGTCAAGATGACCTCTCGATGCCATCATCCGCGAAGGCGGATGATCCAGTACTCCGCGGCCGTTCGGTTCGCTCACCCAACGCCGCGGCGTACTGGATACCCCGCCTTCGCGGGGTATGACGTGTTAGGCCGCGATGATTTCCTGGCGCTGCTCGCCGAGGCCTTCGATGCCGAGCGTGACGACGTCGCCGACATTGAGAAACTGCGGCGGCTTCATGCCGGCGCCGACGCCGGGCGGGGTGCCCGTGGTGATGATGTCGCCGGGCATCAGCGTGAGGAAGGTCGAGACGTAGGAAATGCACTTCGCCATCGAGAAGATCATGGTCGAAGTCGATCCGGTCTGGCAGCGCTTGCCGTTGACGTCGAGCCACATCGAGAGCTTCTGCACGTCGGGGATCTCGTCCTTGGTGACGAGCCACGGGCCGACCGGGCCGAAGGTGTCGTGCGACTTGCCCTTGGTCCACTGCCCGCCGCGCTCCTGCTGGAAGTAGCGCTCGGAGACGTCGTTGCAGACGCAGTAGCCAGCGACGTGATTGAGGGCATCGGCCTCGGAAACGTATTTGGCGCGGGTGCCGATGATGGCGGCGATTTCGACTTCCCAGTCGAGCTTCTTGGATTCGCGCGGCTTCTCTACCGCGTCATTCGGACCTGACAGCGAGGTGTTGGCCTTCAGGAAGAAGATCGGCTCCGGCGGAATCGGATTGCCGGTTTCCTTGGCGTGATCGACATAGTTGAGGCCGATCGCGACGAACTTCGAGATGCCGGTGACCGGCGCGCCGAAGCGCTGCTTGCCATCCACGGCCGGGAGTTTGGACGTGTCCAGCGCGGCGAGCTTGGCCAGCGAGGCCGGCGAATAGGCTTCACCGTCGAGATCCCTGATTTGCGCCGAAAGATCGCGCAACTGGCCGGATTTATCGATCAGGCCGGGCTTTTCCGAACCCTTGGCGCCGTAACGAACAAGCTTCATTTTTATCACTCCCTAGGGGTTTTCTTGGAATTTCTCGACGTGGAATGCTTTTGGAACAGCGGGGCGGGAAATTCAACTGCCGACCTGCTTCGGCCCGCCACATACCAGACCCTCATCCTGAGGAGGCCGCAACGCGCCCGTCTCGAAGGATGTGGCCGCAGCCGGGGTCTTCATGGTTCGCCCGGCGATGCGAAGCATCGTCCGGAGACGGCGCTAACGCGCCTCCTCACCATGAGGGGAGAGGCTACAGGGCGATGAACTTGAAGGAATCCCCCTCGCGCTTGATATGGCCGGCATTGAAGTGCCCGCCGATCACGAGCGTCGGTGTGTCGGCGAAGCGCGAAAACAGCGCGCGGCGGGTCGCAGCCGACTGTTTGGGGTCGGAATCCGCGGTCGACGACCAGCCGAGATGGGCCATCTGGCAGGGATGGTGGGCGACGTCACCGGTCAGCAGGCCTTCCTCGCCGGCCGACTTGATGTGGATGCTCATATGGCCGGGGCTGTGGCCGGGTGTCGGAATCAGGGTGATCTCGTCGGCAAGCCTGGCATCGCTGGCGACGAGATCAGCCTTGCCGGCGTCGGCGATCGGCTTCACGGAATCGCCGAACACCGCCTGATGCGCCGGCTCGTGGCTGTGGTCGCGCCAGTGCTCGAACTCGGTCCTGCCGAACACGTAGCGGGCGTTGGCAAACGTCGGCACCCATTTGCCGTCGACCAGGATGGTGTTCCAGCCGACATGGTCGACATGCAGGTGCGTGCACAGCACGGTGTCGATGCTGTCGGGCGGAAAGCCTGCCGCGGTCAGGGTGTCGAGAAACGGATCCTTGCGGTTGTTCCAGGTCGGCACGTTGCGGCCCTGCTTGTCATTGCCGAGCCCGGTATCGACGATGATGCGGCGCGACGGCGTTTCCACCAGCAGCGAGTGGATCGACATTTTCAGCCGGCCCTCTTCGTTCGCATAATGTGGAATGAGCCAGGGCAGTTTCTGGATTTCCTCGTTGGTCGCGAGCGGCAGGATGAAGCGCGTGCTGCCGACCGTCTCCAGTTCTACGACCTTGGTGATCTTGACCTTGCCCACGGTCCAGTGCATCCGGCGTTTCCCTCTATTGTTATTGTCGATCCGGTTTTGATTTTTTACCGCGCGCAGTCCACGATGACGGTGCCGAGCTTGTCGCCTTTCTCGACCGCCAGATGTGCCTGCGCCGTATCCGAGAGCGCAAACTGCCCGGCGACGTTGTGAATGCGCGTGCCGGCTGCCAGCCATTTCGTGATGTCGGTCTGTGCTGCCGCCAGTAGTGGCGCCGGCAGCGCGAACAGCACCAGTGCCCGCACAGCGATGCACTTCTCCATCAGCTCGCGCATCGGCACCACGGGCGTCCGGTTGCCATTGGTGGCGTAGACCGCGATCGTCGAATTCATGCCCATCAGCTTCAGCGTGGTCTCGATGTTACCGCCGAAATCGACATCGACCACACGGTCGACGCCGCGCTGGCCGGTGAACGCGAGCGCCTTCGCGACCACATCGTCGGTCTTGTAGTTGATGACGAGGTCGGCGCCGGCGAGCCGCGCCTGTTCGGCTTTCGCTGCCGAACTGACGGTGGCGATCACCTGCGCGCCGCCCCACTTCGCGAGTTGCACCGCATAATGCCCGACGGCGCCGGCGCCGCCGGTGACCAGCACCGTTTGGCCTGCGATCGGGCCGTCGCAGAACAGGCAGGTCCAGGCCGTCATGGCGGGGATGCCGAGCGTCGCGCCTTCCGCAAAGGACAGCTTGTCCGGCAGCGGTGTCACCAGGTGTTCGGCGAGCGAAATATATTCAGCCGCGGTGCCGAATGCGCGGCCGTTGCGCTGGCCGTTGAACAGCCAGACGCGCTGGCCTGGCTTCAGTCTCGTGACGCCGTCGCCAACCTGGTCGATGATCCCGGCGCCATCGCTGTTCGGAATGACGCGCGGATACTCCATCGCGCGATAGCCGCCGCCGCGACGGCCGACATCGGCTGGATTGACGCCGGACGCCTCCAGCCGCACCCGGACTTCGCCCGGGCCGGCCACCGGCGTCGGCATCTCGCCATGGACCAGCACCTCCGGTGCCGGTCCCATTCGTTCGTACCAGACGGCCTTCACAGCGTGCCCGGAAACGCGCCGCCGTCGAGCAGGATGTTTTGGCCGGTGATGAAGCCGGCCTTGTCGGCGCACAGGAACGCGCAGGCGAGACCGAATTCCTCCGGCGTGCCGAACCGGCCTGCGGGATTGAGCTTGGCGCGCTCCTTCAGGATCTGTTCGACGTCGACGCCGCGCTTTTCCGCCTCACCTTTCGCGGTGCCGCGCAGGCGATCCGTATCGAACGGGCCCGGCAGCAGGCCGTTGATGGTGACGTTGTTGATCACGGTCTTGCGCGAAATTCCGGCGACGAAACCGGTGAGGCCGGCGCGGGCGCCGTTGGATAATCCCAGGATCTCGATCGGCGCCTTCACCGCGGCCGAGGTGATGTTGACGATGCGGCCGAACTTGCGCGCCATCATGCCGTCCACGGTGGCCTTGATCAACTCGATCGGCGTCAGCATGTTGGCGTCGATGGCCTTGATCCAGTCGTCACGGTTCCAGTTGCGGAAATCGCCGGGCGGCGGGCCGCCGGCATTGTTGATCAGGATGTCCGGATCGGGGCAGGCCTTCAGCGCGGCTTCGCGCCCGGTCGGCGTGGTGATGTCGCCGGCGACCTCGTTCACGGTGACGCCGGGGTTGGCCTTGCGGATCTCGTCGGCGGTCTTTTTCAGCGCCTCCGCGCCGCGTGCCGTCAGCGTGACATGCACGCCTTCGCCGGCCAGCGCCATGGCGCAGGCGCGGCCGAGGCCCTTGCTCGATGCACATACGATGGCGCGGCGGCCTTTGATCCCAAGATCCACTGTTTCACTCCCGTCATGTCAGGTGATTGCTAGAAGAACGATGGCGGGCACTCTAGCCAAGTCGAACGCGCCTGATAAGTGGCTCCTCGCCACTTCAAATGCATGGCAGCGTGTCCGGACGACTATATCTGCTGCTTCAGGCGATCGATGGTTGCGGCGAGGTCTGGCGGCAACGAACTGAAACCCTTCTGCCCGGCTGCCGACAGGAATGGCCGCAGCTTCGACCCTGCCAGCCATTGCGGCTGAAGCGGCGACGGCACGATCCGTTCAAAGACCAGCACGATCGTGACCGCAATCAGGCCGACGCGCGCCGCGCCCAGCATGGCGCCGCAAAGCCGATCCACCGGCCCGGCATGCGATCCGGTGGCGTCGTCGATCATCACCCGCGCCAGCTTGCCGAGTGCGATGCCGGCGAACAGAAAGACGCCGGAGAACACCAGCCCATTCTGCGCGAATAACGAGACGGCCTTGCCGTTGGCGGGCGGCGAAAGGGCAGACATCGCAAAGATCGCGATCGGTACCGCAATCATATAGGCTACGATCGTGACCGCGCTGCGGATCAGGCCGGTATTGAAGCCGGCGATCATCGCGAATACCAGGCCGACATAGATCACGGCATCGAAAGGGTTCATGGCGGAATGCTCCGCCGGTACCCTTAACTTCGCCCGGTCAATAAACCGGGCCGACGATCGCTAAAATCGTCCGCATCGCGGAAACTATCAATTCGCGCGCATCCCGGCCCTGATCATGTCGGCGGCCTTCTCGCCGATCATGATCGTCGGCGCATTGGTGTTGCCGCCGACGAGCGTCGGCATCACCGAAGCATCGACCACGCGCAACCCTTCGAGGCCGTAGACCCTGAGCTGCGGATCGACCACGGCCATCGGATCGTTGACGCCCATCTTGGCGGTGCCGACGGGGTGATAGACGGTGTCGACGCGGGCGCGCAGCAGGTTGCGGATGTCGTCGTCGGTGCGTACGCCTTCGGTGAACATGTCCTTTTTCTGCAAGGCGCGCAGCGCCGGCGTCTCCATCAGCCGCCGCGTGGTCTTGAAGCCCGCGACCATGGTTTCGAGATCGTCCTCCTCGCCGAGGAAATTCGGATCGATCAGCGGAGGTGCCAGGGGATCGGCACTGCCGAGCGCGACGCTGCCGCGGCTCTTCGGCCGGAGCAGGCAGACGTGGCAGGAAAAGCCCGTGCCGCGGTGCCGCTTGCGGCCATGGTCGTCGGCCATCGCCATGCCGAAATGCAGCTGGATATCGGGGATGTCGAGATCGGGCCGCGTCTTCAGGAAGCCGCCGCACTCGGCGAAGTTCGACGTCATCGGCCCGGTGCGCTCGCGCCGGTACTGGCGGATCGCGCGCAACAGCCGCGGCATGGCTTTGATCGAAATGCCGTTGAAGTTCGGGTTATCCGACATGTAGCCGAACACGAAATCCGGATGGTCCTGCAGGTTCTGTCCGACGCCCGGCAGGTGATGCACGGTGGCGATTCCGTGCCTTGCCAGTTCCTTGCTGTCGCCGATGCCGGAGAGCATCAGCAATTGCGGGGTCTGGAATGCGCCGGACGAGACGATGACCTCGCGCCGGGCGCGGATCTGCTTGACTTCCTTGCCCTGCCTGTACTCGACGCCGACCGCGCGCTTGCCTTCGAACAGGATGCGGGTGGCATGCGCGCCGGTCTCGACGCGAAGGTTGCCGCGGCTTCCCATGTGCGGGTGGATGTAGGCGCGCGCGGCGCTCCAGCGCTCGCCGTTCTTCTGCGTGACCTGGTAGATGCCGAGTCCTTCATGTTCGTCGTCATTGAAGTCCTCGCGCAGGCGAAATTGCGCTTCCTGCGCCGCCTGCAGGAAGATCTGCTGCACGGGGTTCTGCGTGCGCAACTTGTTGACCGCAAGCGGGCCGCCCTTGCCGTGATACTCGCCGCCGAAATCGGCGTTGTTCTCCGCGCGCTTGAAGTAGGGCAGCACGTCGGCGAACGACCAGCCGGCATTGCCGAGCGCAGCCCACTGATCGTAATCAGTGCGGTGACCGCGGATATAGACCATGGCGTTGATTGCCGAGGAGCCGCCAAGCCCCTTGCCGCGCGGCTGATAGCCGATGCGGCCGTTCAGGCCCTTTTGCGGCACGGTGTTGAACGCCCAGTTGTTGACGTTGCCGGCGACCATCAGCACCAGCGCAAATGGCGTCGTCACCACCCAATTGTCGTTCCGGCCGCCGGCGTCCAGCAGCACCACCGACGTTTTCGGATCTTCCGAAAGCCGCCCCGCCACGGTGCAGCCGCCCGAGCCTGCGCCCGCCACCACGAAATCGAACGTATCGGTCACGTGCATCCCCCCGGATTTGTGTTCTGGCTGACCTTTTTCGGTCGCGCTTTTGGGTGCAAACCTCCGCTTTTGCGGCCATTATGGCAAGAGCGGTTCCATGAGGCGGTTCTGGCCTCCTAACCCATGCATTTTGCGTTCGTTTTTGCCGTCATAAAATCCTCAAAAGCCCGTATTGCCCCTTTCCAAAGCGGGGGGAGGTTGATACATAGCCCTCGCACCCGATGGCTTTGCCCGGGTTGCCTTCTCAGGAAGCCTCCGGACGGGATCGATCGGCGCCCACCAAGCGTTGGCCGAATTCGCATCTGGTCTGGTTTTTGGGAAGGCGTGCAACGGTTTAACGCGGGGTGGAGCAGCCCGGTAGCTCGTCAGGCTCATAACCTGAAGGTCATAGGTTCAAATCCTATCCCCGCAACCAAGAACAAGCCCCTGAAAGCGTAGCGCTTTCGGGGGCTTTTCTCTGCCGTGGTGCCCCAATAATCGCCTATGCGCGCGCCAACTCGGGGCGGTGCTCACGTGCAGGTTGTTGACGGTCCATCTTGGTGCGCCGGCATTAGTCCAGTGCAGGCCGGTTGCTGCCCTTGCGGAACGCCCTGCGCAGAGGCGAGGATTCCTTTCGCACTGTCGCTGCGAGCGACGATTCCGGAATGTCTGCCAGATCTCCAGTTGCTTCAGTCGCACAGGCGATCGCTGTGCGGTGCCGAACGTATGCGCGTTGTCTCCGATCGAGATCGCTTCAATGGAGATAAGCCGGTCAATTAGGAACATCGGCGCTGCGCGTTGATTACAGCCCCCAGCATTCCTTTCGAACTGGAGGCGTCCATGAAAGCGCTGGTCTATCACGGTCGTGGAGATATCCGCTGTGATACCGTACCCGATCCTGCAATCGAAGACGGGCGGGATGCGATCATCAAGGTATCGGCATGCGCCATTTGCGGGTCCGATCTCCATCTCATCGGCGGCTTCGTGCCGGAAATGAAAGAAGGCGATGTGCTCGGGCACGAGTGCATGGGCGAGGTTGTCGAGGTCGGACGCGACAATAAGCGTCTGAAGGTCGGTGACCGTGTCGTCATTCCGTTCTGTCTCGCCTGTGGTGAATGCCGCATGTGCAAGATGGAACTCTATTCATGTTGTGAGCGGTCGAACCGAAACGGCGACAAGCAGGCGCAAGCCCTGGGATATCCCGTCGCTGGCGCGCTCGGATATTCGCACCTCACAGGCGGTTACAAAGGCGGACAGGCCGAGTATGTGCGAATCCCCTTCGCTGACTTCGGTGCATTCGTCGTTCCGGATGGTTACACCGACGAGCAGGTCCTGTTTCTCTCTGACATTTTTCCGACTGGCTATATGGCAGCCGAAAATTGCGACATCAGGAAGGGGCAAACCGTTGCCGTGTGGGGCTGCGGTCCCGTCGGCCTATTCTCGATCATGTCAGCGTTCGTCCTGGGAGCCGAACGCGTGATCGCGATCGATTCAGTCAAGGAACGAATGGACATCGCGCGCAGGCTTGGCGCCGAAGTCATCAATTACAAGGACGGCAGCGTCCATGATCAAATCCTTCAGCTTACCAAGGGCCAGGGGCCTGATGCGGTGATCGACGCCGTAGGCATGGAGAGCATGGGCAACGAAACCACGATGCAGAAAGTGGCATCCGCGATTCAGTCGACCATTTCAGCCTCGGACCGTCCTTATGCCCTCAATGAGGCGATACAATCCTGTCGGCCAGGCGGCGTTGTATCCGTGCCTGGCGTCTACATCGGAGCGACGGTTCCGACGGCCATGGGGGCGTTCATGAACAAAGGCCTCTCGATGAGGACCGGCCAGACGCACGTGCACAAATATCTGAAGAAACTGATGCGCCTTATCGAGGAGGGGAAGGTTGACCCAACCCTTATCATCACTCACCGAACCGCGAATCTGGCTGATGGTCCAGATCTCTACGAGACCTTCCGCGGAAAAGAAGATGGTTGCGTAAAGATTGTAATGTTTCCCCACGGCGTGATGAAGGAAACAGGTGCGTCTAAGCAGGCGCGGCAGAAGCAAACGGCCTAGCCAGCGGCCACCTTTCGGCGTTCACCCGACCTCAGTGAGCGCAACCGCCATACGCGCGATCTCCGCTCCGCATCGCCCCTTACCCCACGGCTTCCCAGCGTCTCCGACGGATATTCCCCGAACAGCGTCTGGTAATAGTGCGAGAAGCGTCCGAGTTCGATGAAGCCGTGCTGCATCGCCACGTGTGCAACGGTGGTGGTCGCAGGGTCGCTGTCCCGCAGGACGGAGTGGATGGCGCAGAGGCGCTTGTAGCGGAGGTAGGTGATCGGTCCGAGGCCGAGCGCGTCGCAGAAGGCACGGTGCAGCGTGCGCCGGGTGACGTTAAGCTGCGCGCAGATCTCGGAGATGTGGACGGGCCTGTGGCCCGTCGCGGCGAGATACTCGTCGACCTTTTTCACCAGTTGTATCGCGGAGGGCGATGGCCCTCTGGCGTCCGCAGGCTGCGCGTGCATGATCGCGCCGGTCACGGCGTCCACGATCGACCGCTTCCAGAAATCGGCGGCGGCCTCGGACAGCGCCCCCTGGTACTGCGCCAGGTGGGAAATGATCAGGGGCAGGCGGCGCGGCGCCGCGAGGCTCGCCGCATTGAGCGCCCTGTAGTGATTTTTTTCGAGCCACGCGGCGGCATCGCTCAGCCTCGGTTCGCCCTTGAACACCGACGCGACTTCGGCGAGATCGAGGCGGATCGCGGCATACGCCGCGGCGCCATGGAAAACGCTGTCATGCTCGGTACAGGGCGGCATCACGAGCACGTCCGCCGGACGCATGTCGAACGACCAGTGGGTGACACGGTCCTCCGCGCTCAGCAGCATACCGATGATGAGCTTGTCGTCGGCCGCAACGCGCTGAGCGCGAACGCCGACGGAGAACGAACCGATACTGAGCGAAAAATCTCCGATGCCGACATGGCTCAAGGCTCCAGTGAATTTTCCATGGCCAAGCTGCATCACCTCGACATGGGTGCCTTGGATGGCTTCGCGCAGGCCTTCGAAGCTGTGCAGGCTGCAACTGTTCACCGAGATCGGCCGAAGCATGGCTCGGTATCCCCGTTGTCTGGAATTAAACCAGGTCCCGATCTGTCTCCTACCGTGCAGATTGGCACAAACTGCACATCACAACAACGCCGAGTTGTCCTAGCATCGCTGCATCTTCGACACGTCAGGCGTGAACGCCGACTAGGATCGTGCACGCAAGGAAGGTTGTGCGCTTCGGAGTGTGTTCGGTCATCGCCGGGACACGCAGTCAGCGGTATTCCGGTGGGCTTAGCCAAGTAGCTTCCAGTCAAGAGAAGTGGAATGTCCCATGGTTAAATCTGTATGCGTTGCGTTTGCGGCGGGCCTGTTCGGAATCCTGACGGCTGTGCCCGCTTCAGCTCTTGTCCCGCAGGCGAATGGTTCGCTGCAGCAGCAGCTTAGGCAGCAGGATCAACTCATCACTGAAGTTCGTGCGCGGGGTGGCGCTGCAGTTCGCCGCACCACCGTGGTCGGTCCACGCGGCAACGTGGCGAGCCGCACCACCGTCGTGCGTGGTGGTGCCGTGGTACGACCGGGATATGCCGGCTGGGCGCGGCCCGGCTGGTACAGGTGGCCGGCGGGCGGCGCCATCGCCGCCGGTGCGGCGCTCGGCTTCGTGACGGCGGCAGCGGCGGCGACGTATGCCGGGGCAGCACCTGCTCCCGGCATGTGCTGGTATTACACCGATCCGACCCGGACACAGGGGTTCTGGGACACCTGCCCGTAACCGACATCGTCTGGAGTTGGTCTGGAGCCTGGGCCATGACGCTCTTGCGGACGCCCGACATCGCGCGGAACGATCGGCCATCGGAGGACAACTTGACCGGCGACATGGTCAGGATTCCCGGCGGCACGTTTCGGATGGGTTCGAACGACCACTATCCGGAAGAGGCACCGGTCCATCGCGTGACGGTCGATGAATTCTGGATCGATCGCACACCGGTGACGAACAAGCAGTTCAAGGCTTTCGTCAAGGCGACGGGCCACACCACGTTCGCCGAGATACCTCCCGATCCGAAAGATTATCCCGGCGCGCTTCCGCACATGCTCTACGCCGGCTCGCTGGTTTTCTCGCCGCCGCAACGGGTGACGAATTTGCGCGACTGGGGCCAGTGGTGGACCTTCATGAAGGGCGCCGACTGGCGTCACCCTTACGGCCCGAAGAGCAATATCAACGTGCTCGACAACCATCCGGTCGTGCACGTCTCCTACAGCGATGCGCTGGCCTACGCGAAATGGGCCGGCAAGGATCTGCCGACCGAAGCCGAATGGGAATTCGCCGCGCGCGGCGGCCTCGACGGCGAAGAATTCGCCTGGGGCAACACGCTGACACCCGACGGCAGGCACATGGCCAACACCTGGCAGGGAAACTTTCCCGTGCAGAATCTCTGCGAGGACGGTTTTGAACGCACCGCGCCGGTGACGGCGTTCCCGCCGAACGGCTACGGCGTCCACGACATGATCGGCAACACGTGGGAGTGGACCTCGGACTGGTGGTCGCAGAAGCACGAAGGCGATGCGCCGAAGGCGTGCTGCATTCCTCTCAATCCGCGCGGTGGTCCCGAAGCGGACAGCCTTGATCCATGTCAACCGAGCATCCGTATTCCGCGCAAGGTTCTGAAGGGCGGCTCGCATCTCTGCGCGCAGAACTACTGCCGCCGCTATCGTCCGGCCGCGCGCCATGCTGAAGCGGTGGATACCTCGACCAGTCACGTCGGTTTCCGATGCGTGAAGAGGACCGCCGCATCGGAGTAACTGTTCAGCCATGCGCTGGCAGGAGGATTCGCCATGATGGACGAAGCCATGCAACTGAGCCGGCGTATTGCGCTTGCGGCGATCGTTGCCATCTTGGCTTGCGGTCTCGCAAGCCGTACGTCAGTCGCCCAGTCCGACCCCCTGCCGTCCTGGAATGATGGCGCGACGAAGAAATCCATCACCGACTTCGTCGCGCGCGTCACCGCCCAGGGAAGTGCGGATTTCGTGCCCGCCGAGCAGCGTATCGCCACCTTCGACAATGACGGCACGCTGTGGACCGAGCAGCCCTATTATTTCCAACTCGCCTTCGCGTTCGACCGCGTCAGGGAAATGGCGCCGCAGCATCCGGAATGGAAGACGAAGCAGCCGTTCAAGGCGCTGCTCGACAGGGACATGAAAGCGCTGGGTGCATCAGGCGAGAAGGGCCTGCTGCAAATCGTGGCTGCGACCCACGCCGGCATGACAACGGACGTATTTGCGAAGGAGGTGCTCGACTGGATGGCAACCGCAAGGCATCCGCGCTTCAATCGGCCCTACAACAGCCTCGTCTATCAGCCGATGCTGGAACTGCTCGCCTATCTGCGCGCCAATGGCTTCAAGACTTTTATCGTCTCCGGCGGCGGCATTGAGTTCATGCGGCCCTGGGTCGAGAAGGCCTACGGCATTCCGCCGGAGCAGGTGGTCGGCTCGTCCGGCGTGGTGAAGTTCGAGTTTGCCCCGAACGGCAAGCCGGAGCTGATGAAGCTCGCCAAGGTCGAATTCATCGATGACGGGCCGGGCAAACCGGTCGGCATCAACCGCTTCATCGGGCGGCGACCGATCTTCGCCTTCGGCAACTCCGACGGCGATCTGCAGATGCTGCAATGGACCACCGCGGGCCCCGGCGTGCGCTTCGCCGGCATCGTCCACCATACCGATGCCGAGCGCGAATACGCCTACGACCGGCAGTCGAAGGTCGGCAGGCTCGACAAGGCGCTGGACGAGGCGAAGGCAAAGGGCTGGTCGGTCGTCGACGTGAAGCAGGACTGGAAGAAGGTGTTCGCGTTCGAGCCGTAGGAATATCCAAGGGGGATCATCAACTACGTCAACCCGTTCCAGGCGGTGCCGATCGCCGGTGGCCGATCGGTGCATTCTGCGCTACCACTCCGCCGGATTGGAGTGATCGCCATGCCTCTCTGGACTTGCGAACAATGCGGCGCGCAGTTCCCCGAAAGCGCCGCGCCGCCGCCGACGTGCCCGGTCTGCGAGGACGAGCGGCAATATGTCAACTGGAACGGCCAGCAATGGCTCACCCGCGAGGAGATGGCGAAAGGTCACAAACTGGTCTGGCGCGACGATCTCGGCCTTGCCGGCATCGCAGTCGAGCCGGGTTTTGCGATCGGGCAGCGCGCGCTGCTGGTGCCCACGGCCGACGGCTGCGTGATGTGGGACTGCGTCCCGATGGTGACGAGCCAGGCCATCGACTACGTCCGCTCGCTCGGCGGCCTGAAGGCGATCGCCGTCTCGCATCCGCATTATTACGGCGCGGTCGCCGACTGGAGCGAGGCCTTCGGCGGCGTGCCGGTCCATCTGCATGGCGACGATCGCGCGTTCGTCACGCGGCCGCATCCTGCCATCGTGCCGTGGAGCGGCGACCACCATCGGATCGCCGACGATCTGCTGCTGGTGCGGACTGGCGGGCATTTCTCCGGCGGCACCATCATGCACTGGGGCACGGGCGCAGGCGGCCGCGGCGCGCTGCTGACCGGCGACGTCGCGATGGTAGCGATGGATCGCCGCTCGCTCAGCTTTATGTACAGCTTTCCGAACTACATCCCGCTCAATGCAGGCGCGGTGCGCCAGATCGCGCGCGCGGTCGAACCGCTGGCGTTCGACCGCATCTATGGCGCGTGGTGGGGCCGCAATATCGCCGCGAATGCCAGAGCGGCATTCGACATGTCCGTCCGGCGATATATTGCCGCGATTTCGGATTCCTAGCGCATCGACCTCGCCAGCGCGGCGAAGCGGCGCTCGACATTTACCTGTCGCGCCGGCTGCATCGCGATGGGCTTGTTCTTCGGCTCGGCGAGCCACCCGGTGAGCCGCGACATCAGGCCGGCCTGTTCGGAGCCTGAGTGCTCCTGCACGAAGGGATCGGTGTAGCAGCGGGCGCCCGCGGCCTTGGCGATCTGTGCCACGGCTTCGGTCATCGCCGGCGCGCCGGCGGTGTAGACCACGTCGTCCGGCGAGAGCTGCGGGAGATGGTCGGTCGGTCGTCCGCTGCGAACCGCATTCGATATCTTTTGCGGTTCCGATACGATCGGAATCAGCTTCACGTTGGGAAACAGCGCCAGCCGGCAGAGGGCGGCGTTCATGTACAGCGAACGAATGCTCCGTGCCTGCACCACGAACACCATTTCCCGCTCCGGCTGCTCCATGATCGCGGCGACCGCGACCGACCACATCGGCGCAAATCCAGTCCCGCTCGCGACCAGCACGATGCGACCCGGATGGCCGGCCCGGAAGAAGGCGCGGCCGAACGGTCCCGTCAGCTTGACGCGGTGTCCGGCCTGAATGTCGCGGCCGAGCGCCGACGACACCAGGCCGTCCTTCACATTCCGAATGTGAAAGTGCAGCAGGCGATCGTGCGGGCGGCCTTCCAGCGGATAGGTCGGGCTGTAGGAGCGCGCCGGAAAGCCCTGATACTGCAGCTTGCAGTACTGGCCGGGAAGGATCTCCAGTTCTTTCGGCAATTCGACGTCGACGCCGACCACGTCGGGCGCGAGCTGAACGACCTGGGCCACGCGCGCCGGCAATGTGGTCGGCTCCGGCGCCGCCTCGATCGCAATCTCGAGATCGGAGACGATCCTCGCCTGGCAGGCGTGGATCATGTCGTCGCCAGGCGTCTGGCCACCGAACACCTTGCCGTCGACGAGGTGCACCTTGCAGGCGCCACAGATACCCGAGCGGCAATCGTGCGGAAGATCGACGCCATTCATCAACGCCCAGTCGAGCAGCAGGTCGCCGCAATTGGCGAGAAACGGCTCGTCATTGACGGTTACCTTGCAAATCTTCTTCATCATTCCACCTCGAGACGAATGGGCCGGACATGTCTTGTGTGTCGGATCTGGCTGTGATCGAACGCTGCGAGCCGCATGGAAACGCCGGTTCTGATCGGCACATCGAATTTGCTCGGGGCATCGAGCCGGCGCTTCACCTCGAGCGCCCAATAACCGGAGGCCCAGCGGGCCGCGCACCTGATGTCGGCACGGTCGCCTGAAAACTCCCCGTTGACGATGACGCCGGGGATCACCGTCCCGATCGGGATGCGCGCGTCCGCCTCGTTGGAGTAGGGAACCGACTCCTGCTCGGTCATGTACCAGCGCGCGCCGTCGCTATCGCCGTGATCGGGATCGAGATCGACCGCGCCCATTGCTGCCGTCGTCGTCTCGGCGACCTTGGGCAGGCGAAGCGGGGCGATCAGGCGGCTGCGGGTGGCACCGCCGGAGGTGTCGGCCTCGATGGTGAAATTGTCCTTGTAGTTCGTGGTTCCCGGATCGGCCCCGAGGCCACCCCGGTATGGAACGACGTTCGCCGCCTGCATCGGCGTCGGTTCCTGCGGCGGCCCGATATGGGAATCATCCATCCAGCCGGTAGCGCCGCCGCTGGTGGCCTTCCATTGCCAGACATCGACATAGCCGCCGCCGGTGAAATGCAGGCCGCGGCCGCTCATGGTCGCCGGCGCGTTCTCGACCGGCCGCGGCCCGGCGTGAAAGGTTCGGCCACCTGCGAGGGTGGCGTCCGACGTCGTCAACAGCACCGAAAACTTGTCTTCATTGTACTGATGCTCGTCGCCGATCCGATAGCCGGAGTGCAGCAGGTGCCATCCGTCGCCTTCCTTGACCAGCGGCAGGTGCTTCAGCGAGCGCGTCGAGTCCTCCCAGGTGAAGAGGAAATACGCAAAGGTGCCGTCATGCACCGCGCGGACCGTGATCCGGGTTTCGCCCTTGCCGTCGAAATTCCCGCCTTCGCCGGTCAGGAGCGAAAACGGCTTCACGCCGCGCCAGGCCCGGTCCGACGTGTCGCCGTCCAGGGTCGGCGCCGCGGCGGTGCTGATGCGCACAATCCGCAGCCGGTCCACCGCAAACTGATCGGTCGCCACGATGAATCCGGCGCCGGTGATCGCAGCTGCGGTCGCCACGACAAACGCATTGGCCTGCAGCGTCGGATTTCGCGACCGCGCTGGGCCGGGCCCCGGGCGCCGCGCCGGATCCGTTTTGGAGGCGTGTTCCCGGCGCGCCTGCGGCTGAAGCGGGTGAGACGGCGCTTCCGGCAGCGCTTCGTCGGGATCTTCGGACTGTGTCCCGCGCGCCGACTGCTCGGCCAGCATCCCGAGCAGTTCGATGGCATCGAGCCGCGGCGGCGGGGCCGGCAGCGGCGCGGGGCGGAAGATGCGAAGCAGCTGCGCGGCGCCGCCGCTCCTGTATTGAGTTAGAACATGAAGAACGACAAAGGCGAGGATCACCCAGGTCCCGACCCAATGCAGCATCGCCACGTCGTAGCCGGAGTAGAAGCCGAAATAGAGCAGACCTCCGCTGACCAGCAGCATCGTCATCGTTACAAAGAAGATCCAGTACATCAGCGCGATGAGCGCGCCGAGCCTGGTCTGGCCGCCGCGGAACAACCCGCTCAAGCGGACCTTGTCCAGTTTTACGCGGCGCGAGAGCCCGGAACGGACCAGGTAGACGGCATAACCCACGGCTACCGCCACCAGCACGACGGCCGCCTGCATGTGCAGGGTCCATACGCTCGCCCGCGGCAACACCACATCCAGCACGTTGATCCAGGTCCGATCGGGCGTTTCCGTTGCGATCCGCAACCCGCTGACGAGCGCAACGACGAACGCGGCGACGAACAACCAGTGTAGTATGATGGTGCCATAATCTGTCTTACGCTGCCTCACGCATACGCCCCGCTACTTCCTCTTTCCGGGGCAGCAACCAGCGGCCGGTCTTGCTGCCGAACAAATCCTGTCTCCAACACCATCGTCGAGCCAACTCCCGGCGTGCCCGCGAACCATGCGGGAACGCCGGGAGTCGTGCCGCGCCGCTATTCCCAGATGACGTGAAGATGGTTCACCGGTTCGGGCGTGCCCGAATGGCCGTGATCGGCAGCGATCGTGGCCGCCTCGCCCGCCCCGATCGTGGCCGGGACGTCGTTGATCGCCATGGCGGCAGTCTGTGGCAGGGTGTGGACGTCGCTGTTGCCGGTCTGCGATCCCTGCGGATTCGACTGAAGTAGCGCAGCCAGGCTGGCCAGATCGATATCGCCGGTCACGATATCGGTGATATCGACACTGTCGCCCTGTGCCGTACCAGGGGGGGCGCCCCCCTCGTTGAGCTGGGCGAGCTCAAGCTGGATCTGCTGCACGATCTCTTCGGCGTCGTCGACGGTCAACCCGCTGAACACTTCAGGGTTCGCGGCTATCAGCGCTTCCATCTCCGCGATCGCCGCATCGAGGTCCTCGGTGGCCTGCGCCGTATCAGTGGCATCGCCGGTCTCTGCGGTCTCTGCAGGCGTGGTGGTTTCCGTCGGCGTTTCTGCGGGATCGGCAGGCTTCACCTCTGGTTCGACCGGCTCGGTTGGCCCGTTCTGCGGCGCCGGATTCGCCAGCGCCGGATCGGTGTTGACGGCATTGATGATGCTGAGCTGGCTGGCGCGGAGCGCCTGCTCCATGCCGGGCACGCTGGTGCCGCTTGCCGCGGCGTTTGCCGACGAGATGGCGGCGTTGATATCAGACAGGATCGCCTGAACGTGACCGAGCGTCGCGCCGGAATATTGCCCCGCACTGACCTCGGCGAGCAGACCGTTCTTCAGGGCGACGAGATCGTTGGTCTGGGACGCGGCGTTGCCAAATGCAGGCTGGCTTGCTTCGACACCGTTCTGCCCGAGTCCGATCACAGGCGAGCGCATTGCATCGTTTAAGATCGTGCCGGGATCGAGCAGGCTGGGAGCGGTCGAGGAACCGCGCGCGTGATTGGTCGGCTGCGTTTCGTCGAAGACCGTGATGGCTGGCGGCGATACCGGAGCGATCGACGAATTCGTGGCCTCATCCGCCGGCGCGTCGCGATCGGCTTCTCGAACATATTCTCTGTCAGCGGAGCCCGCCATATTTCATCCCCTGCTATTCGCCCAAGTTCATGATGCGTAGGCACAATCGTCCGCCAGGGAGCAGGATGTTGCGCTTGCTCAAGGATCGTTTAGCTTCGTGGCGTCAATCGGCCCACACAGCGACGATTGGGTGCGCAAGCAAGGTCATAGACGGACGAATCCGTGACGCCAGCACATGCTCTGGAACTGGCAACGACGCGCTATCGAGCAAGAAAACTCAAGCCATTGACGTCGCTTGAGCCGGAACTGCGGCGAACGCCTCGTCGTGCCCGAATGTCATCCGGCGACGCCTGATAGGCATTCGTGCATGAAAGAGCGCGTTGCAACCGTTCTACCCAAGCGTGAGTTCGAATGATCTGCTTTCGTCGCATTCTTGCCGAATCCTTCGTCGCATTCTCGCCGAAAAATGGTCTGCATCACCCTTCAAGGAGACTTGCAAGAAGACTTTGGCGTCGAGCGAGTGGAAGGGCTGTTCAATGAGTATCGCTCAGGGACGGGCGCAGGCTGCGTCTTCCCGCGTCATTTCCGGACTGTTCTCCTCATTGGCTGCTGATGATCCCGTTACGCTTGCGTTGCGCGACAGCGCGCGGCGCATGATTGGCGTTGCGGTGTTCAGCGGCGTGATCAACATCCTGATGCTGTCCGGCTCGATCTACATGCTGCAGGTCTACGACCGCGTGATTCCGAGCCGCAACCTCGCGACGCTGCTCGGGCTGTCGTTGATGGTGCTGGTCGCCTATGTCGTGCAGGGATATTTCGATGCGATGCGGGCGCGGATGCTGTCGCGGATCGCCACGCTGTTCGACGGCGCGCTGCAGGGGTCGATTCATTCGGCGCTTGCCACCCTGCCGCTGCGCGGGGTGAAGGCGGTGCTGATGCAGCAGCCGCTGCGCGATCTCGATCAGGTGCGCACCTTCATGTCGGGCATGGGGCCGACGGCGTTCCTCGACATGCCCTGGATTCCGCTGTTCCTGATCGGGCTGTTTCTGTTCCACCCTTTGATCGGCTTCGTGGCGCTGCTCGGCACCGCGGCGATCATCGCCATGACGATGCTGACCGAACGGATCTCGCGCGGTGCTGCCAAGTCGGCGATGGACTTGAACGCGCAGCGGCAGGTGCTGGCCGACGCCACGCAGCGCAATGCGGAGATCGTTCGGGCGCTCGGCATGACCGATCGGCTGGGGGCCCGCTGGGCGCAGGCCAACGAGCGCTACCTGCAGGAGAACATCCGTTCGGCCGACATCTACGCCAATCTCGGTTCTGCCGCGAAGGTGCTGCGCTACATCCTGCAATCGGGAATGCTGGGCATCGGCGCCTATCTGGTCGTGGTCGACAAGGCGTCCGGCGGCATTATGATCGCGTCATCCATCCTGATGGGGCGCGCGTTGGCGCCGGTCGAAATCGCACTCGGCAGCTGGAAGCAACTGGTCGCCGCGCGGCAGGGTCTTGCGCGTCTGCGCGATATCTGCAAGGCGACCGCGCCACCTGCGGCGCCGCCAGTGATGCTGCCGCGGCCCTTTCGCGAATTGTCGGTGCAGAATCTCGCGGTGGCTGCGCCGGGCTTCGACATGCCGATTGTGTCCGGTGTCTCGTTCTCGCTCAAGGCCGGCGCGGGACTGGCGCTGCTCGGCGCCAGCGCGTCAGGCAAGACCTCGCTCTCCAAGGCACTAGTCGGAATCTGGCCGGCGCATCGCGGCTCGGTGCGGCTCGACGGCGCCGCGCTCGATCAGTGGCGCAACGAGGATCTCGGTCGCCACATCGGCTATCTTCCGCAGGACGTCGGCCTGTTCGACGGCACCGTGGCCGAGAACATCTGCCGTTTCGACGAGAACGCAACCTCCGACGCCATTCTCAAGGCGGCGCAGATCGCCGGCGTCCATGACATCATCCTGCGTCTGCCGGAGGGCTACGCGACGCGCCTCGGCGCCGGCGGCATTTCGCTGTCGGCCGGGCAGAAGCAGCGGGTCGGGCTGGCGCGGGCGGTGTACGGCGATCCGTTCCTGCTCGTGCTCGATGAACCTAACGCCAATCTGGATGCGGACGGCGAGAACGCCCTGACCCGTGCCATCGGGATCATGCGTCAGAACAAGTCCATCGTCATCGTCATCTCGCACCGTCCGAGCGCGCTCTCCGCGCTCGACATGACGATGGTGCTCTACGATGGCAAGTTGATCGCGTTCGGCCCGAGCGCGGAAGTGTTTGCACGCGTCAAGGCGGCAAACGGCAAGAAGGAGCCGGCGCCGCCGCAGGCGAAAGCAGAGCCGCGGCCAGCGCTGGCCGAGAGTGTTCCGTCATGAAGATGATCGACCCGACGTATGCCGACGAACGATCTGGGCGGCTTCGCATCAGCGAGCCGGATGGCGACGCTTCCGGGCCGCAGGGCGAGGCGCTGATCCTCGAACTGCAGCGGCTGCGGCAGGCTTTCGACCAGGAGAATCGACCCGAACCGGACCGATCGCAGCCGCGACGCGCGTCCCCTGACAGCCAGCGTTCGCAAGGGCGGCGTCCCCCGCGCCAACAGCCGCGGCCGAAACGCTCCAAAAAGAAAGGCAAGATGGGGCGGGTGCTCGACGCCTGGCTGGGGCCGTTGGGTTTCCAGAGCAATGCCCCTGATGGCGATGCACCGGCGCCGCGCGGCAGCCAGGCCGTGCGCGAACCGGAGTTCATCAGCCCGCAGCGCGCGCGGGGGCCGATCATCGCGCCCGACGATCCGTCGTTGATCAACATCCCAAGGCCTGCAGCCGCAAGGCCTTCAACGAGACCTTCAACCGGAACCACACCCAGGCCCGCGCCGGGCCCGGCAGCGAAGCCCGGATTCAGGCCCACGGAAAAACACGCATCGCGGCCGGCGCTGGAGATCGAACCCACGCTGGAGATACGGGATCCGCTCCGGATCGAGGCACCGCGCCTCGCGCCATCGATTCCGGCCAGCGCCGTCGTGTCCGGACGCGCCCATGGGCGTATGGTCGACATCGCTCGTCAGGGCGTCAACAAGAGCGTTGCGTTTCTCGTCAATCGCGACGGCTCGCCCGATGCTGCCGGTGCGCCTGGCGACAGCATCGTGCAGCGGGCGGGGCGTGCCTATGAGCACGAGTTGCGCACCGGGCTTCGGGCGCTCCTGATCGTCGGCGGGCTCGCGTTCGGCTTGATGGTGCTGCTGCCGCTCTCGGGCGCCGTGGTCGTGCCGGGCAACCTGGTGGTCCAGTCCAACGTCAAGGCCATCCAGCATCCGACCGGCGGGGTGGTGTCGCAGATTCCGGTCCGCAACGGCATGCGCGTCACTGCGGGAGATCTGCTGCTTCGGCTCGACTCGACGCAGGCGCAGGCCAACCAGCAGGTGGTGAGCAAGCAACTCGACGAAGTGCGCGCGAAGATCTCGCGGCTTTCTGCCGAGCGCGACGGTCTGCCCCGGCCGGCGATACCGGCCGAAATGTCGGCGCGCCTGGAAGACGCCAACGTCAAGAACCTGCTGGCATCGGAGGCTTCGCTGTTCCGGGCGCGGGTGACTGCACGCGAGAGCCAGAAGGAACTGCTGCAGAGCAAGGTCTCTCAGCTCAACCAGGAGATCGAGGGCCTCGAATCCCAGGTTGCCGCCAAGGCCAAGCAGCTCGAGCTGATTACGGGTGAACTGACCGGCGTGCAGGAACTGTTCGACAAGCGCCTCGTGCCGCTGGCACGGCTCACGACCCTGCAGCGCGAGAGCGCCAGAATCGAAGGCGAGCGCGGCCAGCTGATTTCCACGATTGCCGAGACCAAGGCCAAGATCGGCGAAGCGCAGCTTCAGATCGTGCGACTCGATCAGGATGTGCGGACGGAGGTCGTCAAGGAACTCGGCGAGGCGCAGGGCAAGGAAGCCGAATTGACCGAACGCGGCGTCGCCGCGCGCGACGTGCTCGAGCGCATCGAGATGCGCGCGCCGACCTCGGGCGTGATCCATCAACTCGCCGCCCACACCATCGGGGGCGTGATTCGCGCCGGCGATACCATCATGGAGGTGGTGCCTGACTCCGATGACCTGCAGATCGAGGCACGGCTGCAGCCGAACGATATCGATCAGGTGCGCAAGGGCCAGCAGGCCTACGTCCGCTTCTCGGCCTTCAACCAGCGGGTGACGCCGCAGTTGATCGGCGAAGTGTCGTATGTCTCGCCCGACACCACCCGCGATACGCAGACCAACATGTCCTATTTCACGGTCCGGATCATGCTGCCGGAGGAGGAACGCCGCCGGCTGGCCGGATTGCAGCTCAGTTCCGGCATGCCGGCCGAAGTGTTCATGCAGACCGGCAGCCGGACCATGCTCAGTTACCTGTTCAAGCCCATCATGGACCAGTTCGAGCGCGCGTTCGTCGAGCGGTAGAGGGGGAGGGCAGCGGCGCTCCAGGGTTCCCGGCAATCTTGCCACTCCTGATGGTATGGCTATATCAGGGCTTTCCACCCGCATGCTTTGCAGTGAGCCCGATATGACCACGACCGCCGCCGCCGAATCCCAGCCGTTTCAGGCCGAAGTTGCCGAACTTCTGAACCTGATGGTGCACTCGGTCTATTCGGAGACCGACATCTTCCTGCGTGAACTGATTTCGAATGCGTCGGATGCCTGCGACAAGCTGCGCTATGAGGCGATCGCCGCGCCTGAACTGATCACGGACGGCGAGCCGCCAAAGATCAAGATCATCCCCAACAAGCAGGCGGACACGCTGGCCGTCGTCGACAGCGGCATCGGCATGGACCGTCAGGAACTGATCGACAATCTCGGCACCATCGCGCGCTCCGGCACCAAATCCTTTCTCTCCCGCCTTACCGAGGCCAAGGACGGCGCCGGCCTGATCGGCCAGTTCGGCGTCGGCTTCTATGCGGCGTTCATGGTCGCCGACCGCATCATCGTCACTTCGCGGCGCGCCGGCTCCGATCAGGTCTTCGTCTGGTCGTCCTCGGGCGGCAGCGGGTTCGAGATCGCGCCGGCGAGCGAGGAGGATGCTGCGCGCGTCACGCGCGGCACCGAGATCGTGCTGCATCTGAAAAAGGATGCGGCGAAATATCTCGAGGCCCACGAGATCGAGCGCATCGTCCGCGCCTGGTCCGACAACATCCAGTTTCCGATCGAACTGGTTCCGGAGGAGGGCGAGCCGCGCCAGATCAATTCGGCCAGCGCGCTGTGGCAGCGGTCGAAGTCCGATCTCACGCCCGAGGACTACAAGCAGGCCTACCAGTCGATCGCGGGCGCGTTCGACGATCCCGCGATGACGCTGCATTACCGGGCCGAGGGGCGGCAGTCCTATGCGGTGCTGCTGTTTGCGCCGTCGACAAAACCGTCCGACCTGTTCGACCAGGCGCGCAAGGGCAAGGTCAAGCTCTACGTCCGCCGCGTCTTCATCGCCGACGACGCCGATCTGTTGCCGGCATATCTGCGTTTCATCCGCGGCGTGATCGATAGTGAAGATCTGCCGCTGAACATCTCGCGTGAGATGCTGCAGAACAATCCGCAGCTTGCGCAGATCCGGAAAGCCGTCACGAGCCGTGCGATATCCGAACTCGAAAGCCTCGGCGACAAGGAGCCAGAGGCGTTCGGAAAGATCTGGGACGCGTTCGGCCCGGTCATCAAGGAAGGCATCTGGGAGGATTTCGAGCGGCGCGAGAAGCTGCTGGGCCTGTCGCGCTTCACCACGACGAAGGGCGAGAACCGATCGCTCAGGCAATATGTCGAGGATCTCAAGCCGAACCAGACCGACATCTATTACCTCACCGGCGACAGCGTCGAGCGGCTCAAGTCGAATCCGAAGCTTGAGTCCGCCACCGCGCGCGGCATCGAGGTGCTGCTGCTGACCGATCCGGTCGATGCGTTCTGGACCTCGGCGCCGCTCGATTTCGGCGGCAAGCCGCTGAAGTCGCTGAGCCAGGGCGATATCGATTTCGGCCTGATCCCGCTGCTGGACGACAAGGCCGACGACAAGAAGGACGAGGCCGGCGCGGACGAAGCGATGACGATCGCGGTGATCAAGGATGCGCTCGGCGAGCGCGTCTCCGACGTGCGCGCGTCGCAACGGCTGACCGCGAGCGCGTCATGCCTGGTCGCGGGCGGCGGCGCGCACGACCGCATGCTCGAACGGCTGCTGGCGATGCAGAACAAGGGCCCGGTCACCAAGCCGATCCTGGAGATCAACATGCGCCATCCGCTGGTGGCGGCGATTGCCGGCGACAAGGAGGCGGCAAAGGATCTGTCGCTGCTGTTGCTGGAACAGGCGCAGATCCTCGATGGCGAACTGCCGGAGGATCCGGCCGCATTCGCCAGCCGGCTCAACCGGCTGGTGCTGCGCGGTCTCGCCAAGGGATAGTAAAGGATAAAAATCGTCGTGCTGCGTGAACCGGATTTCAAGGTCGGCCGTATCTGCTGGAGAACCGGGGTATCGCATCGCCATGACGACGCCTGACGGCACCGATATATTCTACGGCAGGATTCCGGTCTTTCGCGGTTTCGACCGCCTGATGGACCCGGTGCTGTATACGCCGTTGCCAGATGATTGGAGCGTGGGCGTTGCCGACATCGTCGAATCGACCAAGGCGATCGCCAACCAGCGCTACAAGGCGGTCAACATGGCCGGCGCGGCCGTGATCGCCGCTGTCACCAATGCGCTGGACGGACGCGAATTTCCGTTCGTGTTCGGCGGCGACGGCGCAAGCTTTGCGGTGTCGCCCGGCGATCTCGACCGCGCGCGCGAAGCGCTGGCGGCAACCGCGGCGTGGGTTCGCGAAGATCTCGATCTGGCCATGCGGGTCGCGCTGGTGCCGGTGAGAGAAATCCGTGCGCGCGGTCTCGATGTTCGTGTCGCCCGCTTCGGGCCGTCGGCGAATCTATCCTACGCAATGTTTTCCGGCGGCGGCCTCGGCTGGGCCGATGCCGCGATGAAGCGCGGCGAGTTCGCCGTCGCGCCTGCAGAGCCGGGCGTGCAGCCGGACCTGTCCGGCCTTTCGTGCCGCTTCGAGGAAATCCCCGCCACGCGCGGTCTCATTCTGTCGGTGCTGGTAGTGCCGGCCAAGGGCGCCGATCCGCTCGCCTTCCGCAAGGTCATCGAAGATATCATTCGGCTGGTCGAGAAGAGCCCGGATGCGGGTCGCCCGGTGCCGTCGGAAGGGCCGCCGCTGCGCTGGCCGCCGGCCGGGCTGGAGTATGAAGCGCGCGCCGCGCGCGGCGGATCGCTGCTGAAGCGGCGCACCTTCGTGCTTGCCTTTACGCTATGGGCCTATCTGGTACTGCGCCTCGGCATCAAGGTCGGCAACTTCGTGCCGAAGAACTATATCCGCCAGGTGGTCGAGAATTCCGACTTCCGCAAATACGATGACGGCCTGCGGATGATCCTCGATTGCACGGAAGAACTCGAGCGCGCGCTGACGCAGCGTCTTGAAGATGCCGCCTCTAGCCACATTGCGCACTACGGCCTGCACCGGCAGGATGCCGCGATGATGACCTGCTTCGCGCCGTCGGTGATGCGCAGCGACCATGTCCACTTCATCGACGGCGCCCGCGGCGGCTACGCGTCGGCTGCTACCGCGATGAAGGCGATGGCGGCGTAGGGTCTCGCCGCTGTAGAGCGTGCCGACGCGGCCTTCACTTGCCCCAGCGGGTCAGGCGAATCGCCAGCGCCGTCCCGAGGCCGTAGACCGCCATCGCTGCGCCGACCAGCGCAAACAACGTCCATGCCGGCGCGCCCATCGAGGAGAGCCACCAGCCGCCGCCGCCGACCAGCACCAGTCTTGCTGTGCCCGCCATCACCGGCCCGCCGACCTTCGCCGCGCCTTGCGAGGAGAAATACAGACACGCGCCCAGCCCGAAGAAAGCAAACGCCGGCCCGGCCCAGGTGAAATAGGATGTAGCCGCGGCGGTAACGCCGGGATCGCTGGTGAACATCGAAATCCACAGCGACGGCCTGGCGGCGACGATCAGGCCGATGGTGCCGACCGTGATGGCGGACGCGAGACCTGCCGTCCACGCCACCTGCCGCGCGCGCGTCACGAGGCCCGCGCCCATTGCCATGCCGACCATCGGCACCGAGGCAACGCCGAATGCGAAGGCTATTGGCGTCAGCAAAAATTCCAGCCGCGAGCCCATGCCGTAGCCGGCCAGGATCTCGGTGCCGTAGCTGGCGAGGATTCTTGTGAAGATCAGAACCGTCAGCACGGTTTGCAGCGGCGACAGGCAGGACACCGCACCGACCTTGAGGATGTCGACGAACATGGCGCGCTGAAACTTGAATCCCCTGAAATTAAGCGTCAGCCGGCTGTGGCCGCCGATCAGCCACCAGGCCAGGAAGATTGCCCCGAGCGCGAATGCGGCCAGTTGCCCGGCGGCGACGCCGCGCATGCCAAGCTGGGGCAGGCCGAACAGCCCTAAGCCGAGCGCGCCGCCGACCGCGATCTGCACCAGCGCGGTGCCGATCAGCGTTACCGAGGGGATACGCATGTCGCCGGTGCCGCGCACCACCGAGGCCAGCGTATTCACCAGCCAGATCGCGATCGCGCCGGAGAACAGCACCTGCGAATACGCCATCGCCTGTTCGAGCACGCCGCCGTGGCCGCCGAGCAGGGTGTAGAAGGTACGGCCGAAGACCAGCATCATCACGGTGAAGAAGATTCCGGCGCAGGCGCCGATCATCGCCGCATGCAGTGCCAGCGTCGCCGCACGGTCGCGGTCGCCGGCACCGATGGCGCGGCTGATGGCGGAGGAAACACCGCCGCCCATCGCGCCCGCCGACATCATCTGCGTCAGCATGACGAACGGAAACACCAGCGCGATCCCGGCCAGCGCCTCGGTGCCGAGCCGGCCGATATAGGAGGTCTCGGCGACCGCCACCAGCGTCGTGCCGAACATCGCGATCGTGTTGGGGATCGCCAGTTTCATCAGCGTCGGCAGGATCGGTGACGTCAGGAGGCTGTTGACCGCGGCCGGCGGAACGGCTGCGGGGCGCGCGTCGAGCGGAGCCTCAATGGTCATTGCACTATCAGTTCTGCGATATCGATCGAATGCATTATGGCTGACATATTATCGGGCAGGGCAGGCGCGGGCCAGTCACGGCCGCGCAGGGGTCACCACGGCAGGCCGCATAGGTCGATTATTCCGTCGCGCGGCTTGCGCGTGAAATCGAATATGTATGGCGCCATCGCCTCGAAGCGGATTCTTCCTCCCGGCTGCTCGGCATGGACCTCGCCCTTGAACGCATGCCAGCCGCGCGCCGCGTAAAACGCTTCATTGTGCGGCTCGCAGAACAGCAGCGCAAAGCGCACCGCCTCGTGGTCGCGCAGGGTCCTGATCGCGGCGTTGAGCGCCAGTGTCGCATAGCCGCGGCCCCGGCAATCCTCACGGGTCGAGACGCCGCCGATGCCGCCGATATGGACCTTGCGGCCGTCCCACAGGGCGTCACGGAAATAGATGCCGACATGGCAGGCCAGTCCGGGATTCGCCGAATCTTCCGGCGCGTCGATCAGCACGCGGAGGTCGGCATGGGCCCATTCGATATGGCCCCACGGCAGCTTTTCGACGACATGACGCGGCCAGACCGCGTTCAGCAGCGGTTCGGCCTTCGGCCACGATGCGTCCCCGTTCAGGACGTCGATCTCGATGCTCATGCCATTTCCTCAGTCACCCGGCGAAGGCCGGACGGGGGCGCTACCTCTGTACCCTGCTGTTTTGCCAAATTGGATGTGTTTAACACCAAAGGAACCTTCTATAAGGGTTCCCGTTACACCCCCGTACCCCATCAGTTCGGACATCACCCATGACCTTCACGCTGCCCAACCTCCCCTATGCCCATGACGCCCTTGCACCCCATATGTCCAAGGAAACGCTGGAATATCACCACGACAAGCATCACCAGGCTTACGTGACCAACGGAAACAACGCGATCAAGGGGACCGAATTCGAGGGCAAGTCCCTTGAGGAAATCGTCAAAGGCTCGTTCGGGAAGAATCCGGCCGTGTTCAACAATGCCGGCCAGCACTACAACCACCTGCATTTCTGGAACTGGATGAAGCCGAACGGTGGCGGCAGCAAGCTGCCCGGCCGTCTGGAAAAGAAGATCACCGAGGATCTCGGCGGCCTCGACAAGTTCAAGGCCGATTTCGCCGCCGCTGGCGTCGGCCAGTTCGGCTCCGGCTGGTGCTGGCTGTCGGTCAAGAACGGCAAGCTCGAAATCTCCAAGACCGCGAACGGCGAGAGCCCGCTGGTCTACGGCGCGACGCCGATTCTCGGCTGCGACGTCTGGGAGCACTCCTACTACATCGACTACCGCAACCGCCGCCCGGATTATCTGAAGGCGTTTTGCGATAACCTGATCAACTGGGAATACGTCGACGAACTGTTCGGCAAGGCTTGACGCTTTGTCATTCCGGGGCGCGCGTAGCGCGAACCCGGAATCCATCGGGCCGCATGTCTCGATGTGAAATGGATTCCGGGTTCAGCCCTGCGGGCTGCCCTGGAATGACGAGAGAACAGGGGCGGTAGCTGTGGCTGCCGCCCTTTTTCATTGGTGTGCCCTTTCCATTCTTGCGGGAAGGAGGCGCGTGCGGCACAAGCGGCGTGCCGGTTGACGATGCTGTCCTAGGGAATATGCGATGAGCTATCTGCTGGTCTTTTTCGGGGGCGGCCTCGGCGCGATGCTGCGCCATCTCGTCAACGTCAGCTGCGCCCGCTGCCTCGGCACGGCATTTCCCTGGGGCACCTTCATCATCAACACCACGGGCTCGACCGTGATGGGGCTGATCGCGGGCTACCTCGCCTTCAAGGGCGAGGCGTCGCAGCCGTGGCGGCTGTTCCTGATGACCGGCGTTCTCGGCGGCTACACCACCTTTTCGGCCTACTCGCTCGACGCCGCGCTGCTCTACGAACGGGGCGAGTTGGGGCTTGCCGCGCTCTACGTGATCGGCTCGGTCGTGCTCTCGATCGCAGGCCTGTTCGGCGGCCTCGCACTGGTTCGCCACTTTTCCTGACGATGACTTGAGCCCGCGTGACGCCCTCGCATGGGCATCCCTGAGATGCGCATGGATATCGGCCAGCTTCCGTTTGCTTCACTTGATGGCCGGGACTAAGCAGGGTGAATTCTCATCATCCGCCGACCGATTGCCTTGTCAGAACCACCGATGAAAGACCCGGCGCCTGCCGACGACGGCGAGATGCGCCCCAAGCGCGCCCGCAAACCAGTCGGCTGGTCGATGATCTTCATCGGCGCGCTGGTCGCGGTCTGCGTCGCGCTGGTCTGGCGGCGCGACGGCATCGACGGCGTGTTCAGCATTCTCACCCACGATCTGTTCCTGTTCGGGGAAATCCTGCCGCGGGTGCTGGCCGGCTGCCTGCTCGGCGGGTTCATTGCCGAAATCCTCCCGCATGACAAAGTCTCGCGCGCGCTCGGGCCATCTTCCGGCCTGAAGGGACTTTTGATCGGAACGGCGTTCGGCGCGATCCTTCCCGGCGGTCCCTTCACTGCCTATCCGGTGGCGGCGGCGCTGCTCACCGTCGGCGCCGATTTCGGCGCCACCATCGCCATGGTGGTGAGCTGGACGCTGATCGGCTACGGCCGCGCGGTGGCGTGGGAATTGCCGATCCTCGGCACCGAGTTCACGCTGTGGCGGATCGTGATCTCGCTGCCGATCCCGGTTCTGGCCGGCGCGCTCGGCCGATTCATCTATGTGCGGATGTATCCGAAGGGCGAAGCTTCGTGAACCTCTCCACGCTGATCATCGATGTCACCCTGTGGGGCTCGGTCGCCATCCTCGGCTTCATGGCCTGGCAGCGCGGACGCGTGGTGCTGGTGTCGTCGGTGCGCGAAGGCTCGATGGACTTCATCAACATCGTGCCGCGAATCGCGCTCGGCGTGATCGGCTCGGGTTTCATTGCCGCCGTGATCCCGCCGGAAGTCATCACCGGCTGGCTCGGGCCCGACAGCGGCTGGCTCGGCGTGCTCACCGCCGTCATCGCGGGCGCCGCCACGCCGGGCGGCCCGGTGGTCGGTTTTTCGATCGGCGCGGTCGCGATGAAAGTCGGTGGCGGCTCGCCGCAGGTGATCGCCTACGTCGTCGCCTGGGCGCTGTTCGCCTTCCAGCGCATGATCCTCTGGGAGATCCCGTTCATGCCGGCGAAGTTCGTCTGGTTTCGTGCGGCGGTGTCGCTGCCATTCCCGTTCCTGGCAGCCGCGATCGCGATGGCGATCGGCAAACCCTGAGGGCCGCAAGACCATTACAAGGCTTCCTAAAAGGAGCCGAAACCATTATCTTTGCAGCATGACCCGGTTGCTCGAACAGGCTGTTGAAGCCGTATCCGCATTGCCAGACGAGACGCAGGACGAACTCGCGCGGATTCTCCTGCAACTCGCGGGCGTGGACCAGCCACCCTATGAGCTGACGCCTGAAGAAGCCGCGGACCTTGACGCTTCGCTGGCCGAAGCCGTGCGAGGTGAGTTTGCGACAGACGAAGAGGTCCGCGCCGTCTGGGCGAAGCATGGACTGTGAAGGTCCGGTACACACGGCGGGCGATCCGGCAGTTGGCCGAAATCCTCGACTACGTTGATGCGCGCTCGCCGCAGGGCGCCGAAAACATCAAGCGACGACTTCAGGCCATGATTGATCTGCTCGCGGATCACCCGAATTCCGGGCGGCTTACCAACAAGCGCGATATCCGCCGCGCCGTGGTGCGACCGTATCCCTATGTGATTTTCTACCGGCCAGACGCCACGGGGATTGTTATCCATGGTGTTCGGCATACGGCACGCAAACCGCTTTAGCCCTCGCCCATCGATCGGCGGCGCGGCCAAAACAAGTGGCGTCCATCACGAAGTGTTGTCAGGGCAATGACTGCGCCCGTGTGGACTGCTTCATAGACAGCCTCACCGCTTTCAATCCTCAATCCTGCGCACGTGCGGCTCCGCCGCGCGGTGCTCATTCATGGAGAGGAGTATTAACATGCCAATGCCCTCTACGATGAAATTCAGGATGCTGCTCGCGATTGCATCGACTGCGCTGTTCGCAGGGGCGGCGCGAGCCGACGTCATCATGGACTGGAACGCAAAGGCTGACGCCATTGCCACGGAAAAGCAGATCACGCCTGCGCCGCATAGCCGCGTGTTGTCGATGCTTCACGTCGCAATGTTCGAAGCCGTGAACGCCATCGAACGGCGTTATGCGCCGTACAAGCTCACACTTTCCGCAGACCGCTCCACTTCGAAGGAAGCTGCGGCGGCTGCGGCAGGCTACGACGTGCTTCTCGCGATCTACCCGGACCAGAAGCCGGATCTGGACAAGGCGCTTGCAGCATCGCTTTCGGGTATTGCGGACACTGAATCGAAGTCGAAAGGCATTAAGCTCGGGCAACAGGCCGCCGCCGGCGTGATTGCCTTGCGGGCCAGCGACGGCAGCGCCACGCAGGAAAGCTATCGTCCCTCCACAAAGCCCGGCGTCTATGTGCCGACGACCGTGCCGGTTTTCTCCACAGTCGGAGCCGTGACCCCCTGGGTCATGACATCGGGATCGCAGTTCCGCCCCGCGCCTCCGCCCGCGCTCGATTCCGAAACGTGGACCAGGGATCTCAACGAAATTCGCGAGATCGGCGGTCGCAACAGCAGCAAGCGTACCGCAGAGCAGACGACGATGGGGCGGTTCTGGTTCCTCACGGGAGCGCGCACCTACAATCCGATCGTCAGGCAGGCCGCAATGGCCAGAAACATGGACGTGGTCGATTGCGCGCGCCTGTTTGCTCTCACGTCCATCGCAGGCAACGATGCGATCGTCGCGGTTTTCGACGCCAAGTTTCACTACAATCTTTGGCGGCCGGTAACGGCGATCCGAAACGCGGACACGACGTCCAACCCGGCGACGCCGCGGGAAGCATCATGGCTGCCGCTGGGCGAAACGCCCATGCATCCGGAATATCCGTGCGCGCACTGCATCGGTTCGGCTGCGGTGGGCGCGGTCCTGCAAAACATCGTCGGCAACGAGTTCGGCGAGTTCTCGCTGACAAGTTCGACGGCTCCCGGCGTGACGCGCAAGTGGACGCGAGTCCAGGACTACAGCGATGAGGTTGCCAATGCGCGCATCTATGCCGGCTTCCACTACCGCTTCTCGACAGAAGTCGGGAAAGACATGGGTCGGAAGATCGGTGAGTTGACCGTAGCGACCCAGCTCCGCGGCGTCGAAGCCTTGGCCAAGCCCGCGCGCTGAAACATGCAAGTGAATTGGCCTCGATTACGAGGCCAATTCACCAACCGGATGAGTCAAGGGTTGCCTTGCACAGTGCAGCGTCAGCGCGAGTATCAGTTGGTCTTTGCAAACTTGTACGTGCCTTTCTTGTAGCCAACGAACTGACTAACCCCATCGAAATTAGTTTTCATAGGCTGGACGGTAATGACCAGTTCGGCCTGAAGACCTTCGAATTTTCCGGTGCCGCCGGTTATCCTGCACTTGTTGGGTTGCCCCGGCAGGAAGTCGCATTGTTCGAAGGTTTGGTCGCCGTCCTTGTCGACATAATTACAGAAGCCGCGGAGTTCCATCGTCTTCGCCGCTGGGTCTCTGAGCCGGCTAAACTGGCAGCGTCCACCCATGTTATTGAGAACTGGATTTCCAGCGTCGTTGGTCGCGGTCATGGCCTGGTTCATCAGATCAAACTCTTTACCGCCGCCGACCGGCATCGGCTTCGGAGGTGAGATGGACGTCGCAGTAAATGTGACATTGACCGGCCCCTCCGGTGGCATGCCCTGGGCATAAACACCGGCAGCCGTGAAAATGACGGCGATCGAAGACAACCCGACAAGTGCGTGAGAAATTGCCATTGCTCTCTCCCTTGATTGTGCAGAGAACTAATTGCAACTGTGGACGCTATGCCTCGCGAAGCACGTCAGCAATGACAAAGATTTTCAGTACGCATCAAGAAGTGTTGCATCGCGAGCCCGGCGAAAAGTGCGCCAGCAGAGCTAACCCATTTCGAAAGCCGGTCTTGGATCGCCGGCGTCCGTTCCGGGTCTTCGAGCTTCGAGCACGTTGATGATCGTGGCGTTGCACGCGCATTAACCATGCAAAGCTTGCCGCCGCGAAAGACCGGACGCTTAGCACGCGGTTAACAGTTTCGCGCAAATGATAGGCGACCAGCGCAACATTTCAGATCGCCGCAAGAACTGCGAGCGGAACTCAGGCCCCTCACCGAAGGGATTAGCATGAGAACGCTTCTCATTGGTCTTCTGGCTGCTCCTCTGGTTGGCTGCAGCATTCCTCTATCGCCGCTCGCGAGCACCGATTCGTGCTCGGACGCAAACGGCTTTCTCGCCAGCGCGAATAAGTCGGTTGAACCTGCGTCAGCGCCGTCCAAATCCAGTTCCGCGGTGGCAAAGCCCAAGCCTGCCATTGCGGCGAAGGCGGAGGAACGCTCGACGACCGCCGTGCGCGAGAAGCCGCAACCTGCCGAGAAAAAGCCGGCATCCCCTGTGATCGAAGCGAAAGTTCAGGCGCCGGCATCAGCCCGTCCCGCCGAGACGCCGGATCCCGTCGTCATCAAGGCAAAGGCCACGATCGCTGCGAAGCTGGAGGATTCGGCTTCGGCCGAGTTCGGCGAGATGAAACGCGCCATGCGCAAGAACACGCTTGGAAAATCCGTCGACACCATCTGCGGTCGCGTCAAAGGCAAGAAGGCCTCGGGCGAGGGTGGCGATTGGCCGTATCTCTATCTCGTGACGGAGGATGAAGCGTACGTCGTCAACGGCCCCGCTAATTCGGCGGCCGCAAGCGCGTATCGCAACATCTGCAGCGAGCCTGGGACGACGGAGTTGTCGCCGGCAACCGCCGCAAAGGATCGGAAGGTGCTCTGACAAGGCTCATCGCCTGCGCCGGTCCGTGCTAGGCTTCGGCACGTGCTGGGCCCTGGCGGAGAAGATTGTGAGGCGACGAGACTTCATCGCGCTCCTCGGGAGCGCCGCGGCAATACAGCCATTTCGCGCGCATGCGCAGGGTTCGGCGCCGCGTCTGCTCTATTTCACCCATTCGGCCGGCTACCGGCACGATGTCATACCGCTTTCGAGGGAAATCCTGACGCGCCTTGGCCGCGCTTCGGGCGCCTTCGAGGTCACCACGTCGGAAGACCCGAGCGAATTTTCCAGCGACAACCTCGCGCGCTACGCCGCGGTGATGTTCTACACGTCGGGCGAGCTTCCGATGAACGGCGCGCAAAAGAGCGCGCTGCTCGACTTCGTGCGCTCGGGCCGCGGGTTTCTCGGCGTTCATTCGGCGACCGATACGTTCTACAAGTGGCCGGACTATCTCGATCTGATCGGCGGTTACTTCGACGGTCATCCTTGGCATCAGGCCGTGACCATCGATGTCGCCGATCCCGGCGATTCCATCGTGGCGTTCCTCGGGAACTCGCTGCAAGTCCGGGATGAGATCTACCAGATCAGGGATTTCGACAATCAGGGATCGCGCGTGCTGCTGCGCCTTGATCCCCGCTCGGTGGACCTCGGCAAGGCCGGCGTGCATCGACGATCCTATGGTTGGCCTCTCGCATGGACCCGGCGCTACGGCGAGGGGCGGGTGTTCTATTCCGCACTGGGCCACGAACCATCGGTCTGGCAGGACCCGCGCCACCAGCGCATGCATGCGAATGCTGTGCTGTGGTCGATGCGAAGGTAACCGCAGCGCATGTCGTCGTCGCGTGCAGGCGCGGCGATAGCTGACGGTGAGGGCTTGTCGTCAGCCCTGCGCGCCGAGACAAAATTTCCTCGACATTTCAACGCGATTTGCCTCGTCCAGCCATCCCGCCAAAAATATTCCCCTTTTGTTCTTGCGCAAATCAGTTCATTTTCACCCCGTCCCACCCGGCAAGAGGGGCGCTCGCGATCGTCACGAACGCGCGGTGGGATGCGGTGGACGCGGTGGCCATGACTGACGAGGCTGGCCTGTCGCGTACGGCGAAGTCGTGTGGTTCTGACGCCGCGGTGCTGGCGTCAAGTTTCGCGGGTCAGCCCGTGAAGCGACGGTGGCAAGAAAGCCGTTCACCGGGAAGAGCACGAAGTAAGCCGTAAACCCATTGCGCAGGGAAGGCCGGATGCCTCCGCTGAACCTGTATGCTCGTGCGCGTTTTCTTTTGCACAGAAGTGCACGCGAGACCGCGGGTGCAGCGCGCACCCGGTCTTCCCTGCGCCCTCTCTTACGAGAGGACGCCAACGAAGATGCAGACCTCGGGCGGTATGCGCCGCGAGAACGCGAAGCTGCATCCACGTCATTCCAGGGCGATGCGAAGCATCGAACCCGGAATCTCGAGATTCCGGGTCTGGTCCCTCGGACCATCCCGGAATGACGGCCTGAACGAAGAGGGGCAGCCGCCCAAACGTGGACTCCCGTAATGTTATAATATAACAACTGCCCATGCCCCACGCTCATTCCCACGACCACGATCACCACCACGGACACGCCCATTCCCATGGCCCGGCGACGCCGCATCCGGCGCAGGCTGCGCCCTGGTCGATCCTGCGCATGACCGTCGCAGCGAGGCTCGGCGCGGCCGCCGCGGTCAGCGCCGCGTTGTGGGCGATCGTCTGGCTGGCGATGAGGTGAGCATGGCCGCGCAGATCAAATTCCAGAACGTTACGCTGGGCTATGACCGGCATCCGGCGGTGCATCACCTCAATGGCGAGGTCGCCACCGGCGCGCTGGTGGCGGTGATCGGCCCGAACGGTGCCGGCAAGTCGACGCTGTTTCGCGGGCTCGCCGGCATCCTCAAGCCCCTCTCGGGATCGATCCATCTCGGCGGGCTCGACATCAAGGATATCGCCTATCTGCCGCAGAGCGTCGACATCGATCGCAGCTTCCCTATCTCGGTGTTCGATTTCGTCGGCACCGGGCTGTGGCGCAGCGTCGGGTTTTTCGGCGGCATGGGGCGTGCGGCACGCGACAAGATCACCGCGGCGCTCGCCGCCGTCGGGCTCAACGGATTTGAGAACCGCTCGATCGGTACGCTGTCAGGCGGCCAGATGCAGCGCATGCTGTTCGCGCGCGTGCTGCTGCAGGACGCGCGGCTGATCGTGCTCGACGAACCGTTCAACGCCATCGACGCCAAGACATCCGCCGATCTGCTGGCGCTGGTGAAGCGCTGGCACGGCGAAGGCCGCACCGTGCTGGCCGCGCTGCACGACATGGAACTGGTGCGGAATCATTTCCCGGAAACCCTGCTGCTCGCGCGCGGGCCCGTGGCCTGGGGCGCGACCGCCGACGTGCTGACCAACGAAAACCTGCTGGTCGCGCTGCGGATGTGCGAGGCGTTCGACGACAGCGCCGCCGCCTGCGCCGAAGATGTGCCGTCGCGGGCCGCCTGATGCTGTACGATGCGCTGATCGCGCCCTTCACCGAATTCGAGTTCATGCGCCGCGCGCTTGCGGCCGTGATCGCGCTGTCGCTTGGCGCAGCCCCAATCGGCATGTTCCTGATGCTGCGGCGGATGAGCCTTGTCGGCGACGCCATGGCGCACGCCATCCTGCCGGGCGCGGCAATCGGATTCCTTCTCTCCGGCCTCAACCTGTTTGCCATGACAACGGGGGGATTGATCGCGGGCTTTACGGTAGCCATCCTCGCCGGCGTGGTGTCGCGAACGACCGAACTGAAGGAAGACGCCTCGCTCGCCACCTTCTATCTGGTGTCGCTGGCGCTCGGCGTCACCATCGTTTCCATCAAGGGCACCAATATCGATCTGCTGCACGTGCTGTTCGGCAACATCCTGGCGATGGACGACCAGACGCTGCTGGTGATCGCGTTCAACGCCACCATCACGCTGCTGGTGATGGCGGTGATCTATCGCCCGCTGGTGATCGAATGCGTCGATCCGGTATTCCTGCGCACCGTCTCGCGCGCCGGCGCGCCCGCGCATCTGGCGTTCCTGGCGCTGGTCGTGATCAATCTCGTCAACGGATTTCATGCGCTCGGCACGCTGCTCGGGGTCGGGCTGATGATCCTGCCCGCCGGCATCGCGCGGTTCTGGTCGCGCGATATCACCGGCATGATCTGCATCGCGGTCGCCAGCGCGGTGCTGTCGGGTTACGCAGGCCTGGTGCTGTCGTTCCAGACCCGCATTCCCTCGGGGCCTGCGATCATTCTGGTAGCCGCAGGGCTATATATTCTGTCGCTGCTGTTCGGACCGGTCAGCGGCCTGGTCCGGCAGATGTTCCCCGGCCGTCACCTCGAGGCATGAAGATGCGGCGGCTCGGTTTACTCATCTGCCTGGCATTGATCGTGTTCAGCGCGCCGGCTCGCGCGCAGGAGCGGCTCAACGTCGTCGCCAGCTTTTCGATCCTCGGCGATTTCGTCCGCAATGTCGGCGGTGACCGCGTCAGCGTCACGACGCTGGTCGGCCCGGACAGCGACGCGCACGTCTACTCGCCGACACCGGCCGACGCCAAGCGAATTGCGGATGCGAAGCTCGTCTTCGTCAACGGGCTCGGCTTTGAAGGCTGGCTGCCGCGGCTGGTGAAATCTGCGGGCGGCAAAGCGACGATTGTGACCGCGACGGCAGGCATCAAGCCGCTCAAGTCCGGCTCCGCGGCTGATCCGCACGCATGGCAATCGGTCGCCAACGCAAAGGTCTACGTGACCAACATTCGCGATGCGCTGGCGGCGGCCGATCCTGCCAATGCCGAAACCTTCAAGGCCAATGCGAGCCGCTATCTGGCTGAACTCGACGCGCTCGACCGCGAGGTCCGCGCGGCGGTGGCGCAACTTCCGGAAGGCCGCCGCAAGGTGATTTCGACCCACGGCGCGTTCGGCTATTTCGCCGCCGCCTACGGCGTCGCGTTCATCGCCCCGGTGGGAGTCTCGACCGAATCCGAGGCCAGCGCCCGCGATGTCGCGGCAATCATCACCCAGATCAAGGCGGCCAAGATACCGGCGGTATTTATGGAGAACATCAGCGACCCCCGCCTGATCCGCCGGATATCGGCCGAGACCGGCGCCAAGGTCGGCGGAACGCTCTATTCGGACAGTCTGACGGGCGAAAAGGGCGATTCTCCCACTTACATTGCCATGGTCAGGCACAATATAAAGGCCCTGACCAGCGCGCTGAGCCAATAGGGCAGGGGCCTCCCTGCCTGCCGGTGCGCCCCACGAATAATTCCGCTCCGGAGCGACTATGGCTGAACCTGCTTCCTCAAAAATTCCAGTGACCGTGCTGACGGGCTATCTCGGCGCCGGCAAGACCACGCTGCTCAACCGCATCCTGTCGGAAAACCACGGCAAGAAATACGCCGTCATCGTCAACGAATTCGGCGAGATCGGCATCGACAACGACCTCATCATCGGCGCGGACGAGGAAGTGTTCGAGATGAACAATGGTTGCGTCTGCTGCACCGTGCGCGGCGATCTCGTTCGCATCATGGAAGGGCTGATGAAGCGCAAGGGCAAGTTCGACGCCATCATCGTCGAGACCACCGGATTGGCTGACCCGGCGCCGGTGGCGCAGACCTTCTTCGTCGACGAGGACGTCCAGAAGAACGCCCGTCTCGATGCGGTGGTGACGGTTGCCGATGCCAAATGGCTGAGCGACCGTTTGAAGGATGCGCCGGAAGCCAAGAACCAGATCGCCTTTGCCGACGTCATCGTGCTGAACAAGACCGACCTCGTCTCCAAGCCCGAACTCGCCGAAGTCGAGGCCCGGATCCGCGGCATCAATCCGTATGCAAAGCTGCACCGGACCGAGCGATGCAAGGTCGCGCTGTCGGATGTGCTGGAACGCGGCGCCTTCGATCTCGATCGCATCCTCGAGATCGAGCCGGAATTTCTCGATGCCGGCGATGGTCACGATCATCACCATGACCACGACGATCATCACGGCCATGACCATCACCACGATCACGGCCACAGCCATGGCGGGCTGAAGCACTATCACGACGAGGACATGCAATCGCTGTCGCTGCGCTCGGACAAGCCGCTCGACCCGAGCATCTTCATGCCGTGGCTGCAGAACCTGGTCGCCACCGAGGGGCAGAAGATCCTGCGCTCGAAAGGCATCCTTGCCTTCACCGACGACGATGATCGCTACGTGTTCCAGGGCGTCCACATGATGCTGGAAGGCGATCATCAGCGGAAGTGGAAGGAGGGCGAACCGCGCGAGAGCCGCGTCGTCTTCATCGGCCGCGAATTGCCGGAGCAGATGATCCGCGACGGCTTTGAAAGCTGTATCGTCTCGTGATGAAAGAGTTCGATCCGGGCGCAGAGCCCTCCATCGCTTCAATTACCGACCGGGTGCGGACGCTGCCGGTCGGCATGCCCGCAACCTCGCTGCATTTCCTCGGCGAGACCGCTGTGTTCGTCGGCGCCGAAGAAAACGCGGCGCTGGTCAATGAAGCCGGCGAAGTATCGACGGTTGCCGTCCATGGCGGCGCGATCCTGTGCGCGGCGTCCGACGGCAAGCGTGTCGTCACCGGCGGCGATGACGGCAAGCTTGTCGCACTCGATGCCAAGGGTACGGTGACGGTGCTCGCCACCGATGCAAAACGGCGTTGGATCGACAATGTCGCGCTGCATCCCGATGGCGCGGTGGCGTGGTCGGCGGGCAAAACGGCGTTTGTCCAGAGCGGCAAGGCCGAAGCGAAGACCTTCGACATGCCGTCGACCGTCGGTGGCCTGGCGTTCGCGCCGAAGGGCCTGCGGGTGGCGGTCGCGCATTACAACGGTGTGACGCTGTGGTTTCCCAACATGGCCGCGAATCCGGAATTCCTGGAATGGGCGGGCTCGCATCTCGCCGTCACTTTCAGCCCGGACAACAAATTCCTGGTCACCGCGATGCACGAGCCGGCGATGCACGGCTGGCGGCTTGCGGATAACCGTCACATGCGGATGAGCGGTTATCCCGGCCGCGTCCGCTCGATGTCGTGGAGCGCGGGCGGCAAGGGCCTCGCCACGTCGGGCGCCGATACCGTGATCATCTGGCCGTTCACCAGCAAGGACGGGCCGATGGGCAAGGAGCCCGCGATGCTGGCGCCGCTGCAGGCGCGCGTCTCCGTGGTGGCCTGTCATCCGAAGCAGGACATCATGGCCGCCGGCTACAGCGACGGCACGATCCTGATGGTGCGGCTGGAAGACGGCGCCGAAATCCTGGTGCGACGGAATGGCGGCGGGCCCGTCTCCGCGCTCGCCTGGGACGCCAAAGGCACGCATCTCGCTTTCGGCACGGAAGAGGGTGACGCAGGGATCGTGGAACTGTAAGTGCGACGTTTCGCCCGTCCGGCCGCGCCGGGGCAGGGAACCATGCGTCTCAAAAATCGTTGATACCGCGAACAAACTTGCGGGTGAACGTCATGGCGTCGGACAACAGGAAGCGCAGCTTGCGAGGGGAGTACGCGTTCGCGGCCATGCTGCTGGCGGCGGGCCTTGCGATCACGGCGCTTTCGGTGGTGCAGATCAGGGCGGGCGATCCGCCGCAACTCGCGCAGGCGACCCCGCCGCTGCAATCGACGCCTGGCGCGGAAACCAAGCCATCTGCGCCGGCCGATCCCGTGACGACGGGCACGCGTCCATCCGACGTTCCGCCGGAGCCGGCCCGTCCGGATGCCGACGCTCAGAAAGCCGGCGCCCAGCCGGCGCTGCCGCCGGCACCGGCGGAGAAGACCGCGCCCCCGATCAAGGAGCGGTAATTCCAGCCAATTCATTGATACGGGGCCGATCGGCCCCGTATCAATTTGTATAAGAGGGCATCGGCGCGACCCCCGAACGCCTTGTGTTGTTCCCCCGCAAGCGGTTAGGCTTGCCGCAACAACGGCTGGCATCAAATAATCGCCGGCAGGCCAGGGAGCGACGCATGCGCGAGCTAACGCCGGACACGATCACGGACGCCGTGATCGATCAGATGGCGACAACGCCTGACCCACGCCCGATGGCGATCATGAAGCAATCGCGCAAGAGCGAACCCGCACCGGCGGGGGCGGCCAGTTAGATTCAGCCTCACAAGATTCCATTAAAAAGCCGGACGAAGATCCGGCATGACCAGAATAACAACGGAAACGACACACAAGGGGACACCATGAAACGCAGGACATTTCTCGGCGGCGCCATGGCCGTTGCGGTGGTTGGGCACGGCTCACGCGCGCTGGCGCAGCAGCCGCCGATCAAGATCGGCATGTCGATGCCGCAGACCGGCGGGCTTGCCGGCGGCGGCAAGGCTTCGCTGCTCGGGATCGAAATCTGGCGCGACGATATCAATGCCAAGGGTGGCCTGCTCGGCCGCAAGGTCGAACTGGTCGTCTATGACGACAAGTCGAGCGCCTCGGAGACGCCGGCGATCTACGCCAAGCTGGTCGACGTCGACAAGGTCGATCTGCTGTTCGCGCCCTACGCGACGGTGCCGACCGCGCCGATCATGCCGTTCGTCAAGCAGCGCGGCCTGCTGCTGATGGGGAATTTCTCGTTCCAGGTGAACAGCAAGGTCGGCCACGACATGTGGTTCAACAATGCGCCGTGGGGACCGGCCGACAGCTGGGCGTCCTCCTTCCTCGATCTGGCCCAGAAGGCCGGCGGCAAGAGCATGGCGCTGCTCTCGGCAGACCAGGAATTCGCCCAGAACCTCGCGCTCACCGCCAGAGACGTCGCCAAGAAGCGCAATATTCCGATCGTGTTCGACCAGGTCTACCCGCCGAACACGGTCGAATTCTCGTCCATCATCCGCGCGCTCAACGCTGCCAAGCCCGACATCGTCTATGTCGCGTCCTATCCGCCGGATTCGGCCGGCATCCTGCGTGCGGTGAACGAGATCGGCGTCGGCGACAACGTCAAGATTTTCGGCGGCGGCATGGTCGGCCTGCAATTCGCCGCCGTGATGTCGAACCTCGGCTCGCTGCTCAACGGTGTCGTCAACTACAACACCTGGCTGCCGGAAAAGAGCATGTATTTCGAGGGCACCAAGGCGTTTTTCGACGTCTACACCAAGCGCGCCGTCGAGGCCAAGGTCGATCCGCTCGGCTATTATCTGGCGCCGTTCGGCTACGCGATGGGCCAGATGATCGAGGCGGCGGTCAACTCGACCAAGTCGCTGGACCAGAAGGGCCTCGCCAAATATCTGCGCGAGAACGAGCACAAGACCATCGTCGGCCCGATCGCGTTTTCTGCCGATGGCGAGCGCAAGGAAAGCGCGACGCTGCAGGCGCAATTCCGCGGCGTAAAGGACAAGGACATCGAACAGTTCCGCTCCTCGGGCCGGCAGGTGATCCTGTTCCCGGATAAGCTCAAGACTGGAGATCTCATCAGTCCCTTCGAGGCTGCCCGCAAGTAGAACGGGCCAGGGGGATATCGGGGGGATCTGACGTGTTTTCGATGGATCTGCTGCTCGGCGCGGTCGTGCTCGGGGTGCTGCTCGGCTGCTTCTATGCAGCCGTCAGCGTCGGGCTGTCCGTTTCGTTCGGGCTGCTCGACGTGCCCCATGTCGCGCATCCGGCATTTCTGGTGCTCGCCTCCTATGGCGTGTACCTGCTCAACGACAGCTACGACATCGATCCGCTGCTGGCGGGGCTCGCCATCACGCCGCTGTTTTTCGTGTTCGGGCTTATCACCTACCGCATCTACTACGAGACCTTCGAGCGGCGCGGCAGCGACGCCGGCGTCCGCGGCATCGCGTTTTTCTTCGGCATCGCCTTCATCATCGAGGTGCTGATCATCCTTCAGTTCGGCGTCGACCAGCGTTCGGTGACGGCGACCTATATCGGCAAGTCGTGGCGGTTCGGCGAGATGCGGATACCCATCCGGCAACTGGTCGCGTTTGCAGTTGCGCTGGGGCTGACGGTGCTGCTTGCGGTGTATCTGTCGAAGACGTTCATGGGCCGCGCGATTCGTGCGGTCGCTCAGGACCAGGAGGCGCTGCGGCTGATGGGGGCCAACCCGGTCCGAATCAAGCAATATGCCTTCGGCATCGCTACCGCCGTGCTCGGGATCGCCGGCGCGCTCCTGATCATCGTGGCGCCGGTCGAGCCGACGCTCGACCGCGCCTATATCGGGCGGACGTTCTGCGTCGTCGTCATGGCCGGGCTCGGCAGCATCAGCGGCACGCTGATCGCCGCCATCATTCTCGGCGTCGCCGAATCCATCGTGCTGACCATGTTCGGCGCCTCATGGGCGCCGGCGATCTCCTTCGGGATGCTGCTCGCCGTCCTCGCGGTGCGGCCGCAAGGTCTCCTCGGCCGATGACAAAACGTGGCAACAACATCGCGTTCTGGGCCGGCGTGGCGGTCTTCCTCGTCGCCGTCCTGTCGATGACGCAGGTCGTCCGCAACGAATACCCATTCTTCGCAGGCTACGTGATCCTGCAATTCATCGCACTGGCGGTCGCCTGGACCATCCTCGGCGGCTATGCCGGCTACGTCAATTTCGGCACCAACGCCTTTTTCGGCGTCGGCGTCTATACGGCAGTCGCGCTGTTCAAGGCGACCGGGGCGCCGCTCGTGGTGCAGATTGGAGTTGCCGCGGTCGTCGGCATGCTGCTCGGCTTCGGGGTCGGTCTCCTGACCCTGCGGATGCGCGGGATATTCTTCTCGATTGCGACGATCGCGCTCGCGATCATCATCGAGACTTTCGTGATGAACTGGCGGTTCGTCGGCGGCGCGGCCGGCATCCAGCTGCAGCGGCCGCCGGTGACGGCGCCGTTCGACAGCTATGTGAAGATGCTGTTTTTCGTGCAGGCGGTGCTGGTGGTCATCGCGGTTTCGATCGCGCGCTACATCCAGAATTCCAGGATCGGCCGCGGTCTGCAGGCGCTTAGGGACGACGAACTCGCAGCCGAATGCACGGGCGTGCCGACCTTGAAGCTCAAACTGGTCGCCTGCATGATTTCAGGTGCGCTGATGTCGGCGGCCGGAGCGCCCGCGGCCATGTATCTTCAATACGCCGATCCGTCCTCGGCGTTCAACCTGACTTACTCCGTCTCGGCGCTGGCGATGTCGTTGATCGGCGGGACCGCGCACTGGATCGGTCCGGTGCTCGGCGCGATCCTGCTCGGCTCGACGCAGCAGTTCCTGGCGGTGACCATCTCGTCGGAGATCAATGTGCTGGTTCTCGGCATCATGCTGGTGCTGTTTGTGGTCGCCGCGCCCAAGGGCATCATCGGGCTGCTGCGTCCGCGCTATCGCCTGCGCGCGGGAGGCAAGCATGACAAATGATGCCGCCGAGGCGCCCCTGCTGCAGGTCGATGCGATCACCAAGACCTTCGGCGGCTTCACCGCGCTCGACAATATCAGCGTCGATATCCGCAAGGGCGAGCGGTTCGGCCTGATCGGCCCGAACGGTTCGGGAAAAACGACGCTGATCAACTGCATATCCGGCGCGCTGCGCCCGCAGGTCGGTAGCGTGATTTTCTGCGGCGAGAACATCAACGAGCTGCCGCCACATCTGCGCGCCCGCCGCGGCATCGCCCGCAGCTTCCAGATTCCGCGGCCGTTCAAGAGCATGACGGTGCTCGAAAACCTCATGGTCGGGCTCGACTTCGCCAAGGCCGATTCGAGCCAGCCTGAGGAAGATGTCGCGATGTCGATCCTGACGCGGATGGGGCTGGCGTCGAAGGCCGATGCGCCGAGCGACACGCTGAGCCAGGTCGAACTGCGCAAGATGGAGCTGGCCCGCGCGATGGCGGTGCGCCCGAAACTCCTGATTTCCGACGAGGCGATGGCCGGGCTTTCCTCGTCCGAGGTCGACGAGGTGCTGGATCTCCTGATCAGCCTCGGCGAGGAGGACATCACCATCATCATGATCGAACACATCATGCAGGCGGTGATGCGCTTCTCGGAGCGGGTGATGTGCCTCGATGCCGGCAAGATCATCGCCATCGGCGCACCGGCCGAGGTGATGGCGAACAAGCGGGTGCAGGAGGCATATCTTGGCACTTAGCCTTGCCATCGAAGGTCTCGATGCCGGCTACGGCGCCGTCAAGGCGCTGCGTGGCGTCACGCTCCATGTCGAGGCCGGCGAGACCGTGGCTCTGCTAGGCACCAACGGCAATGGCAAGAGCACGCTGATGAAATGCGTCATGGGTCTGGTCCGCCCGGATCGCGGCCGGATGTCGCTTTCGATCGACGGCCAGGCCCACGACCTGACGAGGCTCTCGCCCGAGGCGATCGTCGACCTCGGCGTGGCGCTGGTGCCGGAGGGGCGGCGGCTGTTCCCCAAGCTGACGGTGACGGAAAACCTGATGCTCGGGGCTTTCCGGAAAGCCGCCCGTTCGGCGATCGATGATAACCTTGCGCTCGTCTTCGAGACCTTTCCGGTGCTGAAGGAACGCCGCAACCAACTCGCCGGCACCATGTCCGGCGGACAGCAGCAGATGCTCGCGATCGCGCGCGCGCTGATGTCGTCGCCGCGGCTGCTGCTGATCGACGAGCCGTCGGTCGGGCTGTCGCCGCTGCTGGTGTCGCAGACCATCGCCAAGATCGGCGAACTCAAGCAGCGCGTCGGGCTGACGGTGCTGATGGCGGAGCAGAATTTCAACCAGGCGATCCGGATCGCCGACCGCGGCTATATCATCGTCCATGGCGAGATCGCGGTCGCCGCGCGGTCGGTCGACGAATTGAAGGCCAACGACATCGTCAAAAGACTCTATCTCGGCGGTGTCGCCTGACGAGTATGACGGGTCGTGTACCTCGGTCCGATGCGGCTTTGATGATTTTTTGCTCGTGCCGATTTTAAAGTCTCGCCTGTCGCAATCCGCTGTTACATAGTCCGCAATCGTATCAGGCGAAGAACATATCAGGGGGCAGCCATGAAGATCGACGATGTGAGGCGTACCGCCTATTCGATGCCGCTGACCAACCCGTCGTTTCCGCGGGGGCCGTATCGCTTCTTCAACCGCGAATATTTCATCATCACCTACCGCACCGATCCGGACGTGCTCGCCGCCGTGGTGCCGGAGCCGCTGGAGGTGGCCGAGCCGGTGGTGAAGTACGAATTCATCCGCATGCCCGACTCCACCGGCTTCGGCGATTACACCGAAACCGGGCAGGTGATCCCGGTCCGCTTCAAGGGCGAGGAGGGCGTCTACGTCCACTCGATGTATCTGGACGACGAGGGACCGATCGCCGGCGGCCGCGAATTGTGGGGCTTTCCCAAGAAGCTGGCCTCGCCGAAGATCGCCGTCGAGAGCGACGTTCTGGTCGGTACGCTGCATTACGGCTCGGTGCTCTGCGCTTCCGCCACCATGGGTTACAAGCACCGCGCGGTCGATCATGATGCGGTGATGAAGGCGATGAAGGCGCCGAACTTCATGCTCAAGATCATCCCGCATGTCGACGGCACGCCGCGTATCTGCGAACTGGTACGCTATTGTCTCGAGGACATCACCCTGAAGGAAGCCTGGTCCGGTCCGGCGGCGCTTGGCCTGTTTCCGCACGCGCTCGCAGACGTCGCGCGACTGCCGGTGCGCGAGGTGATCTCGGCGTTGCATTTCAAGGCGGATCTGACGCTGGGCCTGGGGACGGTTTCGTTCGACTACATGGCGAAGTGAGCGGCCAGGAGCATTACTCGCCAGCGCTCAGCGCGCGCCCTTGAGCTTGCACGCCGTCGAGCAGGTGGTGACCACGCCGCGTTCGCAGGAGATGCATACCGCGACGCACTGCTTCATGTCCTTGGGGTTGTACTCGCTGTAGAGCTTGCGGGCGCAGGTTTCGACCGAACCGGTGACGTCATTGTCGCGCTCAGGCATGCACGCAGCCAGTGCAACGGCCGACAGGACAATGGCAATGATGGCGCGCATATTCGGTTTGCTCCACCGGGGAGCCGTCGTGCGGGGAAGCAGCGGCACGGCCCTCGGCGCTCGCGGAATTTACCGCTCAGGATCGCGCGATTGCCTTAAGCGAGCGTTACAGCAAGCCAGTTCCCGGTGCGTACAATTACGCTCCCGGAAACGGCGCATGTCCGGCGATGTGCGCTGCACACCGCGAACGGCCGGGTTCCTTACAGTACCAACACGTTGCGGAACTGCCAGGGATCCGATGTGTCGATGTCTTCCGGGAACAGGCCGGGCCGGTCCGTGAGTGGCGTCCAGTCGGTGTAATAGCCCTTCACCGGGCCGAGATATGGCATCTGGATTTCCAGCAGGCGATCAAAATCCATTTCGTCGGCTTCGACGATGCCTTCGTTGGGATTTTCCAGCGCCCACACCATGCCGCCGAGCACGGCGGAGGTCACCTGCAGGCCGGTGGCGTTCTGATAGGGCGCGAGCTTGCGGGTCTCTTCGATGGAGAGTTGCGAGCCGTACCAGTAGGCGTTGTTGTCATGTCCGAACAACAGCACGCCGAGTTCGTCGATGCCATCGACGATTTCGTTCTCGTCGAGGATGTGGTGCTTTTCCTGCATCTTCGCGGCGCGGCCGAACATTTCATGCAGCGACAGCACGGCATCGTCGGCCGGATGATAGGCATAGTGGCAAGTCGGGCGATAGATCGCCGTGCCCGATGCGTCACGTACCGTGAAGTAATCGGCGATCGAGATCGATTCGTTGTGGGTGACGAGGAAGCCATACTGCGCGCCGCGGGTCGGGCACCAGGTGCGCACGCGCGTGTTGGCGCCGGGCTGCATCAGGTAGATGGCGGCGCCGCAGCCGGCTTCGTGGGTATGCGCATTCTCGGGCATCCACTTTTCATGCGTGCCCCATCCGAGTTCGGACGGCTGCACGCCTTCCGACAGGAAGCCTTCCACCGACCAGGTGTTGACGAAGACGTCAGGCTCTTTCGGCGACTTCGAGCGCTGGGTGTCACGCTCGGCGATGTGGATGCCCTTGATACCAGCCTGCCGCATCAGGTCCGCCCATTCCGCTTTGGTCTTCGGCTTGGGGGCATTGAGCTTCAGGTCGGCCGCGACATTGAGCAGCGCCTGCTTGACGAAAAACGAGACCATGCCGGGATTGGCGCCACAGCAGGAGACGGCGGTCGTCGAGCCCGCGGGGCGCGCCCGCTTGGCGGCCAGCGTCACTTCGCGAAGGGCATAGTTGGAGCGCGCTTCCGGGCCCTTCGAGGAATCGAAATAGAAGCCAAGCCAGGGCTCGTTGACGGTGTCGATATAGAGCGCGCCAAGTTCGTTGCAAAGCTCCATGATATCGGTCGAGCCGGTGTCGACCGAGAGATTCACGCAAAAGCCCTGGCCACCGCCTTCGGTGAGCAGCGGCGTCAGCAACTCGCGATAATTGTCCCTGGTCACGCCCTTCTGGATGAAGCGTACATTGTGCTTCTCGCAATGCGCCTTGCGGCCCTCGTCCTTGGGATCGATCACGGTGACGCGCGACTTGTCGTAGTCGAGATGCCGCTCGATCAGGGGCAGCGTGCCTTTGCCGATGGAGCCGAAGCCGACCATGACGATGGGGCCGGTAATCTTCGCGTAGATCTGCGAGGCGGGGCTCATGGGATGGTTTCTCCGGAACGTGCTATAGACGAATGGTGAGGGGTGGATCAGGCGGTGCGGCGCTTGGCGGTCACTTCGATCTCGATCTTCATCTCGGGCTTGTAGAGGCCCGCGACGACAAGAAGGGTTGTGGCCGGGCGAATCTCGCCGAACACCTCGCCGCAGACCGCGAAGAATGCGTCCGCATCCGAAAGGTCTGTGATGTAGTAGGTCGCGCGGACGATATCGGCCATCGCGAAGCCGCCCTCCTTGAGAGCGGCCTCGATGTTCCTAAAGCAGTTGCGTGCCTGGTTTGTGACATCTGCCGGGATGATCATGGTCGTGTAGTCGTAACCGGTGGTGCCGGCGACGAAGGCGAAATCGCCGTCGATGACGGCGCGGCTGTAGCCGGCGGCTTTCTCGAATGGCGAGCCGGTAGAAATCAGGCGGCGGGGCATGGCGAACCTCGATCTACTCGATTGTCTTGGGTGATCCGCGGGCTGGTTTTGGCGCGGTTTAAGGGCTTTTCGCCCGGCCGCGCAACCCCTCGCGAACGCGCCGCCGGCGCACGCCATGGCGTGCTACCGGAGCACTTTTCCGAGGTGGCCTCAGGCCACGCGGGGCACCAGCAGCGCCTTCCGGGTCCGCCCTGCCTTTGCCTTCGGCAGCGGTGCGCCCGTGGCGGAGATCATGCCCCAGGCGCCATCGAGCGCACCCTCGCGCAGTTCCAGGCCGAGCAGCCGGTCACGCTCAAACGGGCCGGGCAGCGACAGCTCGCCGGTATTCCCGCCCGAGAAGCCGAAGCGGGCGTAATAGGGCGCGTCGCCGAGCAGGATGACCGCGCGATGGCCCCGCGCCTTCGCCGCCGCGATTGCGTGGTCCATCAGCGCGGCCCCGACGCCGAGCTGACGGGAGGATTCCTCGACCGCCAGCGGGCCGAGCATGAGCGCCGGGACGCCCCCGGCGCTGACGTGCCACAACCGCACGGTGCCCACGAGCCGGCCCTGGCGCACGGCCGACAAGGCCAGGCCTTGGGCGGGCGCGCGTCCGTCGCGCAGGCGCTGGCAGGTGCGCGTATGGCGGCTTGCGCCAAAGCAGGCATCCAGCAGCGCTTCGCGCGCAGCGACGTCCGAGGCTCGTTCCGCACGGATCGCGAACGGAGCGGCATCGGAGAGGGCGGCAATCGTGGTCTTCCGCAAAGCAGTCATGGCACGTCAGTCCCCGCTCCGAACGGCGGTGAGGCCGCAGGAAGCGTTGTCAGGAAAATCGCAATGAGGGGAGGGAGCCGGCGCACCGGCTCCCGATTGATCGAGCCTCTAACGAGGCGTCAGATGTGGTAGGTCCGCAGCGGCGGGATGCCGTTGAACGCCACCGACGAGTAGGTCGACGTATACGCGCCGGTGCCTTCGATCAGCAGCTTGTCGCCGATCTCGAGCGTCACCGGAAGCGGGTACGGCATCTTCTCGTACAGCACGTCGGCGCTATCGCAGGTCGGACCTGCGAGCACGCACGGCGTCATGTCCGCACCGTCATGCGGGGTGCGGATGGCGTAGCGGATCGACTCGTCCATCGTCTCGGCGAGACCGCCGAACTTGCCGATGTCGAGATACACCCAGCGCACCTCGTCCTCGTCGCTCTTCCTGGAGATCAGGACGACTTCGGTCTCGATGATCCCGGCATTACCGACCATGCCGCGGCCCGGCTCGATGATCGTCTCCGGGATCTGGTTGCCGAAGTGCTTGCGCAGCGCACGGAAGATCGACCGGCCGTACTGCACGACCGGAGGAACGTCCTTGAGGTACCTGGTCGGGAAGCCGCCGCCCATGTTGACCATGGACAGGCTGATCCCGCGCTCGGCGCAGTCACGGAACACCGTCGAGGCCATCGACAAGGCACGGTCCCACGCCTTCACCTTGCGCTGCTGCGAGCCGACATGGAACGAAATGCCGCACGGCTCCAGGCCCAGGCGCTTGGCGAGGTCGAGCACCTCCACCGCCATCTCCGGATCGCAGCCGAACTTGCGCGACAGCGGCCACTCGGCGCCTGCGCAATCGTAGAGAATGCGGCAGAACACCTTGGCGCCGGGGGCGGCACGGGCGATCTTTTCGACTTCGGCGGCGCAGTCGACCGCGAACAGGCGAATCCCGAGCGCGAAGGCGCGCGCGATATCGCGCTCCTTCTTGATCGTATTGCCATAGGAGATGCGGTCCGGCGTCGCACCGGCGGCCAGCGCCATTTCGATCTCGGCAACGGTCGCCGTGTCGAAGCACGAGCCCATCGAGGCCAGCAGCGACAGGACTTCGGGCGCAGGGTTTGCCTTGACCGCGTAGAACACGCGGCTGTCCGGCAACGCCTTCGCGAAGGTCTGGTAGTTGTCGCGCACGACTTCGAGGTCGACGACGAGGCACGGCTCGGTGTCGAGGCCCTCGCTGCGGCGGTTGCGCAGGAATTCCTGAATACGTTCGGTCATGGCACTCTCCCAACGGCCCAGCGACGGGCGCGTTCAAACAGTTCTCGGGCCTGAGCGCTTCGGCCTTGTCGCACGATGGAGACGCGACAAAGCCTCGAACTCGAGGACCGAATTGTGCTGCCGTGGATTGGTTGGGAGATTTCCCGCCCGCACACCTGGCAATGAAGGACAAGCCTTTTCAGTAGCCCGCGCCGGCGGTGGAATGCCGGTAGAGACCAAAAAAGCCCGATCCGTCGTTGCTTTAAGTCGCGTCCCCCGTTGAGAGCGGGGTGCGCCGGTTCGCCTCCGGCTGCCAGTCACGGTTGCAAAAGATGGTGAGACCTTCAACGGCATCCCTGGAGAGAGATGCTGGCCGCGCTTTGTGCGACCCTCGGTTCTTCCATCCCTTGGCGGCTGTCCGGCCTCTTGTCCGGATACCTACCGACTGACACACGACCACAGGCACGTGCGAAATTGGGCAAGGCTGGAAATAAGAGTTTTGAGCCCGCTTCGCAACATATTTTTTAGGGTGGGGACAAATTTCCCTAACGTGTGATTACGAACGCGTTCGCAGCGCGCGCGGCGAAGTCAAATATGAATGGACGTTAAGAATCTCGGGCGGCGCGGCGGTCATTTAGCGGCTGTGCCGCAGCGGTTTTTCGCATCCCGTATCAGGTGAGCTCGTTGCGTGCGATGTGAGAAGCGTCGCGCGCGCGAAACGTGTCAGCCGCGCTTCGTAAACGGCTCGATGCGCTGCGCCGCTCGGATGAAGCCGATCATGATCATCACGCCGATCGCAAACAGCACCGCCTGCAGGATGTGCGCGCTGGTGTCGTTCAGCCCGAACAGGATCGCGAGCGCCCAGCCGCCGGCGAAGGCCGCGCCGAACACTTCCGCGCCGATCAGGATCGCCGCCGAAATGACGGTGATGACGCTCGGCCAGACGATCTCGCGGGAGGTGGAAGCGGGCTGTGGGCTCATGGAACAGGTCCTGTCTAAGGGGGTGCAATCTCTCCGAAAAGGGCCCATCTATCAAGCGTAAAAGGCCCAAAAATGCCGCATCGCGTGATATAGATTGCCGCATGTTCCAGAGCGTTTTCGCGTGAATTTGATGCCGGTTCGCGCGAGAAAAATGCATCAAAAACAAGGCCTGGAGCCCGGTCCTGATTGGAACAGGACCGAGAGATGTTCCAGCGGATGAAACGGGAATTGTGATGTCAGATACCCCGCAGACGCCTGCCCCGCCGGAAGCCGGCGAAAACCCGCTGCTCAAGCCGTGGCAGACACCGTTCGAGACGCCGCCGTTCGCCGAGATCGAGCCGCAGCATTTCCTGCCCGCCTTCGAGCAGGCCTTTGTCGATCATGCCGCCGAGATCACGGCGATCACGCATGATCCTTCCTTGCCCGACTTCGCTAATACCATCACCGCGCTGGAGCGCTCCGGCAAGCTGCTCTCCAGGGTCTCGGCCGTGTTCTACGACCTGGTCTCGGCGCACTCCAATCCGGCGATCCTGGAGATCGACACGGAGGTGTCGTTGCGGATGGCGCGGCACTGGAATCCGATCATGATGAACGCTGTGCTGTTTGGCCGCGTCGCGATGCTGCACGAGAAGCGAGCTGCGCTCGGCCTGACCGGCGAGCAACTGCGGCTGCTGGAGCGCACCTACACCAATTTCCACCGCGCCGGCGCCGGCCTCGACGAGGCCGCCAAGAAGCGCCGGGCCGAGATCAACGAGCGGCTGGCGCAACTCGGCACCTCGTTCAGCCACCACCTGCTCGGCGACGAGCAGGACTGGTTCATGGAGCTCGGCGAGGACGACCGCGCCGGGCTTCCCGATGCCTTCGTGGCTTCCGCGAAGGCGGCCGCCGAAGAACGTGACATGGCCGGCAAGGCGATCGTGACGCTGTCGCGCTCCTCGGTCGAGCCGTTCCTGAAGAGCTCGTCGCGCCGTGACCTGCGCGAGAAAGTGTATCGGGCCTTCACCGCGCGCGGCGACAACGGCAACGCCAACGACAACAATGCCACCATCGTGGAAATTCTGGCCCTGCGGGAGGAAGCCGCGAAGATCATGGGCTTCCCGACCTACGCCGCCTACCGGCTGGAGGATTCCATGGCCAAGACGCCGGAGGCCGTGCGCGGCCTGCTGGAGCGGGTCTGGAAGCCCGCCCGCGCCCGCGCGCTGGCCGATCGCGACGCCCTGCAGGAGCTGATCGCGGAGGAGGGCGGCAACTTCACCCTCGCCCCCTGGGACTGGCGCTACTACGCCGAGATCCTGCGGCAGCGCCGCGCCAATTTCGACGAGGCCGCGATCAAGCCGTACCTGGTGCTCGACCACATGATCGAGGCCGCCTTCGACTGCGCCACGCGCCTGTTCGGTGTCACCTTCACCGAACTCAAGGATGTCCCGGTCTGGCATCCGGACGTCCGGGTCTGGGAGGTCAAGGGGCCTGACGGCAAGCACAAGGCGCTGTTCTATGGCGATTACTTCGCCAGGCCCTCCAAGCGCTCCGGCGCCTGGATGACCTCGCTGCGCGACCAGCAGAAGCTCGACGGCGAGATTGCGCCGCTGATCATCAATGTCTGCAACTTCGCCAAGGGCGCCGACGGCCAGCCCTCGTTGCTGTCGCCCGACGATGCGCGCACGCTGTTCCACGAGTTCGGCCATGGCCTGCACGGCATGCTTTCCAACGTGACCTATCCCTCGCTGTCGGGAACATCCGTGTTCACCGACTTCGTCGAACTGCCCTCCCAGCTCTACGAGCACTGGCAGGAGCAGCCGCAGGTGCTGCGGCAGTTCGCCAGGCATTACGAGACCGGCGAGCCGCTGCCGGACGACCTGCTGCAGCGCTTCCTTGCCGCCCGCAAATTCAACCAGGGCTTTGCCACCGTGGAGTTCGTTTCCTCGGCGCTGATCGACCTCGAATTCCACACCCAGCCGGCCTCGGCCAGCCGTGACGTCGGTGCGTTCGAGAAGGCCGAGCTCGAGAAGATCGGCATGCCCGCGGAAATCGCGCTGCGGCACCGGCCCACGCAGTTCGGCCACATCTTCTCCGGCGACCATTATGCGTCCGGCTATTACAGCTACATGTGGTCGGAGGTGATGGATGCCGACGCGTTCGGCGCCTTCGAGGAGGCCGGCGACATCTTCGATCCCGCCGCCGCGAAGCGGCTGCACGACGACATCTATTCGTCGGGCGGTTCACGCGAGCCCGAGGAGGCCTATGTCGCCTTCCGCGGCCGCGAGCCGGAGGCCGACGCGCTGCTGCGCCGGCGCGGCCTGCTCGAAACCCCTGAGGCAGCCTGAGGTGGCGGTGATCATGCAGCGATTATTCGGTCTCTTTCTGCTCGCCGGCGGCATCGCGCTCGGTTCAGCTCCGGCGCAAGCCCATCCGCATGTCTGGATCACCGCGAAGAGCGAGGTGATCTACGCGCCCGACGGCTCGATGACGGGCGTCCGCCACGCCTGGACCTTCGACGACATGTTCTCGACCTATGCGCTGCAGGGCATCGAGACCAAGACCAAGGGCGTCTATACCCGCGAGGATCTGAGGCCGCTGGCCCAAACCAATGTCGAGTCGCTGAAGGAGTTCAACTTCTTCACCTTCGCCAAGGCCGACGGCAAGAAATCGAAATTCGTGGAGCCGGTGGACTACTACCTCGAACACAAGGACGGCGCGCTGACGCTGCATTTCATCCTGCCGCTGAAGGCGCCGGTGACGTCGAAGCAGCTTGCACTGGAAGTATTCGATCCCTCCTACTTCATCGACTTCAAGTTCGAGGACAAGGATCCGATCAAGCTGGTCGGCGCGCCCGCCGCCTGCCAGATGCAGTTCCAGCGGCCGAACGACGAGACCGCCAATACCCAGCGCCTGAGCGAGCAGAACTTCATGAACGGCGACAATTCCAACTACGGTGCGATGTTCGCCAACAAGATCATGGTGAATTGTCCGTGAGGCGGATGCCCGCCGGCCTTGCGCGAGGCATCGCCTTCACCGTTGCCGCATTGTCGGCTGTCATCGTCCTCGACGCCGCCGTGCACGTCGTGATGGCGCAAAATCCGTTCGGCGGCCCGCGGCCTGCGGCCCAGCCGCAAGCCGGCGGCATCTTCGGGTGGATTCTCGCCAAGCAATCCGAATTCTACCGGGAGATGTCGTCGACGATTCGCGCGGCAAAATCGGACGGCAGCGCGGTGTGGACGCTGCTTACGATCTCGTTTGCCTACGGCATCTTTCACGCCGCCGGTCCCGGCCACGGCAAGGCGGTGATCTCGTCCTATCTGGTCGCGAACGAGGAAACTGCGCGGCGCGGCATCGTGCTGTCGTTTGCGTCGGCGATGCTGCAGGCGCTGGTGGCGGTGGCGCTGGTTGCGGTGATGGCCTGGCTGCTTTCTTCCACCGCAAAGACGATGTGCTCGGCGGAGAAGGCGATCGAGATCGTCAGCTACGCCCTGATCGCGGCCTTCGGCGCCCGGCTGGTCTGGACCAAGGGCGGCGGGTTCATGCGCGCGCTGCAGTCGAAGCCGGTGCCCGCGATGGCCGTCGCGCATGATCACGGCCACGCGCACCACGATCATCATCACCACGATCATCATCACGGCCACGATCATCATGTCCCTGACCATGCACACCATGAACATGCGCACGGCCACGGCCATGTTCACGACGAGCATTGCGGCCATTCGCATGGGCCGACGCCGGATCAACTCGCCGGCCCCGGCGGCTGGCAACGCGGCCTCGGCGCGATCTTCGCCGTTGGCTTGCGACCGTGCTCGGGCGCGATCCTGGTGCTCGTGTTCGCGCTGGCGCAGGGCCTGTTCTGGGCCGGCATTGCGGCGACCTTCGTGATGGGGCTCGGCACCGCGATCACGGTCGCGACGATTGCGGTCGTCGCCGTGTCCGCCAAGGGTCTCGCCCGGCGGCTCAGCTCGGCGAGCGAAGGCGGCGGCACGCTTGTCATGCGCGGCATCGAGTTCGGCGCCGCCGGTCTCGTGCTGTTGTTCGGCCTCGGCCTGCTGTTTGGCTATCTCGCCGCTGAACGCGCGACGTGTCTGTGAACGCATGGCGGATCGGGTGATCCGCCATGCTTCAATGTCCCAATCTCACTCCGGCTTGATCCCGGCTGCTTTCATGATCGGCAGCAGCCGTGCCTGCTCGCTGTCGCGGAAGGCCGAGGCCTCGGCCATCGATGTCGGCCAAGTCGATGCGCCGAGGTCGCCATATCGCGTCTTGACGCCGGGATCGGCGAGCGCCTTGGCGGTGAGGGCGTTGATCTGCGCCACCAGATCCGCCGGCATGTTCGCCGGCCCGATCAGGGTGGTCCATGAGGTCATCGCATATCCCGGCAGAACTTCGGCCATGGTCGGCACATCGGGAAGTTCGGGGATGCGCGTTTTCGAAGTGACGGCTACCGGCTTGATCAGGCCGGATCGCACGCTCGGCAGCGAACCCGGCAGATTGTCGAACAGCAAGTCGACGCGGCCGCCCAGCAGGTCGGTCAGCGCCGGTGCGGCGCCCTTGTAGGGGATATGGACGACCTCCACGCCCGCCATGCTGTTCATCATCTCGCCGGACAGATGCAACGTCGTGCCGAAGCCGGCTGAGGCATAGGTGTATTTGCGCGGCTCCTTCTTGAACGCGGCCAGCAACTCCTTCAGATCCGAGGAGAACAGATCCTTCTTGGCAACCAGGATGTTCGGCAACTGCCACATGCCGGAGATAAACGTGAAATCGCGGACCGGATCATAAGGAAGCTTGGCATAGCTGCCGATCGCAAGCACGTTGCTGGCGATGCCGCCAAGTCCGACGGTGTATCCGTCCGGTGCTGACTTCGCGACCGTATCCGCTCCCAGCGCGCCGCCCGCTCCGGCGCGGTTCTCGACCACGAACGATTGCCCGGATAGTTCACTCATCTTCTGGCAGAGGATGCGCGAGAGCGAATCGGTGGCGCCTCCCGCCGGAAAGCCGTTGACGTAGCGCACCGGCCGTGCCGGCCACGCTTCCTGTGCGCTGGTTATATGCGGCGCAACGAATGGTGCGGCGATCGATCCGCCGAGAAGGGACAGCAAGCGGCGGCGGTTCACGGACGTGGGCGTCGGCATCACTTCCTCCATGGATGGTCTGATTGTGCTTGATTGGCCGGGCGGGGGTCGCTTGAGCCTTCGGATCGAAAAATCCGAACGAAGGCTTCGCTGATCTTGTGCCGACAAGCCGGATCATACATGCGAGCGCCGCCGCCGTAAGCGAAATCAGCGCATCGCGCGTCGTAGCCTGGAGCTTCCCGCAGTGCGGCAACTTTTCGATTGCGCCTGCTTTATGGATGGACTTCGTTCGGCTATGCAGAAATCAACCAAACACGCACAACCGGGAATTCCATGTCACGCGAGCAGTTCTGGTTCTTTCACCCGTTTCGGGTGCGCTATTCGGAGATCGACGGCCAGGGCGTCGTCTTCAACGCGCATTACCTGACCTACTTCGATACGACCATCACCGAATATTTCCGCGCGCTGGGATATGACCAGTACGCCGACGCCAAGCAGACGGGTGAGGATTACCACGTCGTCAAGTCGCTGATCGAGTACAAGGCACCGGTCCGGTTCGACTGGGAGTTGGACGTCGGCGCGCGCGTGGCGCGGATCGGCAATTCAAGCATCACTTTCGAACTCGCGATCTTCCTCAAGGGCGGGACCGAAGTGCTGGTGACCGGCGAGATCGTCTGGGTCAACACCAACCAGCAAACCCATCGTCCGGTCCCGGTCTCGAAGGAGATTAGGGCGAAGATCACGGCGCGGGAGAAGCATCTCGCATGAGATCTCGGTGCAGCGTAGGGCGGATTAGCGCAGCGTAATCCGCCATCTTGTTTTGAGGGCGCAGTGGCGGATTACGCCTTCGGCTAATCCGCCCTACGCATTCGATTCGTGGCGGCTCAGTCAAACCGCGCCGTCACCGTCTTCCCGTCCGGCGCCATTAGTTGAACCGCGCCCTTGGGACTGGCCGGCAGGGCCGTGGCCGCCGTTCCGCTCAACTTATCCTTTTCCGAAGGCGCGAGCGTGATGCGCTCGGCCTTTCCACCCAGCGTGAAGATGGCGACGGCCTTGAAGCCCTTTGGATCGACCGGCTTGCCGTCCTCGCTGCTGATGAAGACTTCGATCGCCTTGTCCTTGGCGACGAGTTCCACATGGTAAGGGCCGGCATCGGCGATACGTCCGCCGTGCAGGCTCTTGGCGTCGTGCGCGTAAGCGGGCAGGGCGGCCAGCAGGCTAACGCCGAGGGCGAGATATCCGAGCTTCATGCAAGTCTCCTTTCAAAGATCAGTAAGTGTGCGAGGCGGCAGCATCCCCGAGACGTTCCTCGGATTGCCGTCGTAGCAGCCGCATCAGCGGCTTGCGGCCGAACATCAGGAACAGCACAGGCGTGACCAGGGCATCGAGCAAGGTCGCGCTGACAAGTCCGCCGAAGATGGTCACGGCGACCGGGTGCAATATCTCCTTGCCGGGCTCATCGGCCGCGATCAGTAGCGGCAGCAGTGCCAGCCCCGCGGACAGCGCGGTCATCAGGACGGGCGTCATGCGTTCGAGGCTGCCGCGGATCACGAGCTCAGGCCCGAACGCCATTCCCTCGCGCAGGGCGAGATTGATGTAATGGCTGATCTTGAGGATGCCGTTGCGGGTCGCGATCCCCGCCAGCGTGATGAACCCGACCATGCTGGCGACGGAAAGCGACTGGCCGGCCAGCGCCAGCGCCGCGACCGAACCGATCAGCGCCAGCGGCACACCGCCCATGATGATCAGGGCCAGCACGGAGGATCGGTAGCGGCTGTAGAGGATCGCAAAGATCAGCGCGAGCGAAACCGCCGAAAGGATTCCGATCCTGCGGCTGGCCTCCTCCTGGGCCTGGAATGTGCCCTCAAGGCTTGCGGTGACGCCCTGCGGCAGGCTCGAAGCGTCCAGCTCAGCACGGATGCGGCGCACGATCTCTGCCATGTCGGTCTTGCCGTCCGAGTTGGCGAGGATGACGATGCGCCGGCGGCCGTTCTCCCGCAGGATCTGGTTTGGCCCGTCGGTTTCCTTCACATCAGCGATCTGACGTGCGGGGATCCAGCCCGACGGCGTCTTGATCAGGAGGTCGCCGAGTTTTTCGGTGGTGCGCAACTGGTCGGGCAGCCGCATCACGACGTCGTACCGCTTGTAGCCGTCGACCACGCGCGAGATGACCCGTCCGCTCGACAGGCGCGACAATTGATCGGTCACGGCGCCCGGCTGTACGCCATAGAGCGCGGCCCGCGTGTAATCGACGCGGATCTCGAGCTGCGGAATCCGGACCTGCTTCTCGACCTGCAGGTCCTGGATGCCTTTGATCTTCGAGAGACGCGAGCGGATATCTTCCGCGCTGTTGCGTAGCGTGTCGAGATCGTCGCCGAACAGTTTCAGGGCCAGTTCGGCGCGGACGCCCGAGAGCAGGTGATCGAGCCGGTGCGATATCGGTTGTCCGACATTGACCGAGAGCGGCAGGACCGAAAGCCGCGAACGGATGTCCGCGACGATCTCGGGCTTCGGCCGCTGCGAGCGCTTGAGATCGACTTCGAGGTCGGACGAGTGGATGCCTTCTGCGTGTTCATCCAGTTCCGCCCGTCCCGTGCGCCTTCCGACGCTGATCACTTCGGGCACATCGAGCAGAAGGCGCTCGGCGATCGAGCCCACGCGCGTGGATTCGGAAAGCGAAACCCCCGGGTTGAACGCGATATTGATCGTGAAGGTGCCTTCATTGAACGCCGGAAGGAACGCGCGATTGAGACCCAGGGCGCCCACGCCGGCGCCGAGCACCGCCAGCGCCGTGACGCCGAGCAGCAATCCCCTGTGAACGAGCGCAAACCGGAGCGCGGCGTGGTTCACGGATTTGAGTTTGCGAACCAGCCAGCTCTCCCGCTCCGCGAGGCGCTTCATCCCCGGCAGCAGGTAATAGGCCATGACAGGGGTGAGGGTGATCGACACGAACAGGCTCGCGAGGATCGAGATGATGTAGGCGTGGCCGAGCGGCGCGAACAGCCGTCCCTCGATGCCCGAAAGCGCAAACAGCGGCACGAACACCAGCACGATGATCATCGTGGCGTAGACGATGCCCGATCGCACTTCGTTGGAGGCGGAAACCACCACGTCGAACACCGAGCGGGGATTGCCTTGCTCCCGGTTCTCGCGCAGCCGGCGAAAAATGTTCTCGACGTCGACGACGGCGTCATCGACCAGTTCGCCGATGGCGATCGCAAGGCCGCCCAGGGTCATGGTGTTGATCGACAGGCCAAGCAGCTTGAAGATGATGGCCGTGGTCAGGATCGAGACCGGGATGGCGGTGAGCGAAATGGCGGTGGTGCGCCAGTTCAGCAGGAACGCGAACAGGATGACGGCCACGACCAGGGCCGCTTCGAGCAGCACCCGCTCGACGTTCTGGATCGAGTTCTCGATGAAGCTCGCCTGACGGAAGATGATCTCGTTGGCCTTGACGCCGGACGGCAGGCTCGGCTCCAGGTCCGCCAGCACCTGCGTGATCTGTTGTGTCAGCTTTACGGTGTCGACATTGGGCTGCTTCTCGACCGAGACGATCACGGCGGGCTTGCTCATGTAGCCGGCGTCGCCGCGCTTGACCTTGGGGGCGAAGTCGACATTCGCCACCTGCCGCAGCAGGATCGGACGTCCCTCGATGGTGGTGACGACGATGTTGCGCAGATCTTCCAGGCTCGTCGTGCGCCCGATGTTGCGGATCAGGAATTCGCGGGCGTTCTGGTCGGTGAAGCCGCCGCCGGTGTTGGTGCCGAACTGCCGGAGCGCCAGCTCCATCTGCTCGTAGCTCACGCCGAGTGCGCGCAACGCCGAAGGCAGTGGCGCAATCCGGTATTGACGGACCTCGCCGCCGATCGGGATCACCTGGGCGACGCCGGGCACGGCGAGCAGCCGCGGCCTGATCGTGAAGTCGGCAATCTCTCGCACCTCCATCGGCGAAGCCGTCTTCGACGTCACCGCGATCAGGAGGATCTGGCCCATTATCGAACTGATCGGGCCGATCTGCGGCGTGACGTTGAGCGGCAGCTGGCTCTGCACCTGCGCCAGACGCTCCGCGACCAGCTGGCGGTTGCGGAAGATATCGGTGCCCCAATCGAACTCGACATAGACGATCGAGAGCCCGATGCCCGAGACCGAGCGCACCCGGCTGACACCCGGCACGCCGTTCATCTGGGTTTCGATCGGGAAGCTGACGAGTTGCTCGACTTCCGGCGGGGCGTAACCTTCCGATTCCGTCATGATGGTGACGGTGGGGCGATTGAGGTCCGGAAACACGTCGACGGGCAACTGCCGCACAGTATAGGCGCCCAATAGAACGAGAACGCTCGCCATCGCCAGAACGAGCAAGCGATTGCGGAGCGAGGCGCTGACCAGGAATGTGAACATGGGTTCGCCTCCTCAGCGGACGTGATCGAGCAGGTCCGCGCCCTGCGACACGATCCGCTTGCCGGGCGTGAAGCCGGACACGATCAGCACGCGGTCGCCGTCGAGCGGTTCGGTGCGCACGCTCCTCGGCATGAACCGCTCGGGCGAAATGTGCTCGTAGACGAAGTCCTGGCCGTTGGAGCCGCGAACGACGCTGCTGCGCGGCACGGCGAGGCCTTGCTTTGCGTCGTCGGTTGCCACCAGCACGGTCAGGAACTGGCCGGCGCGCAGCCCCGCGGTGTCGCCGGTCACGGCAAAATGCACCGGCACGGACTGGCTGCGGTCGGCGAAGCCGGTGCCCTGATAGAGCAGGTCGTAATTCTTGCCCGTGTAGGTCGAAGCCCGGGCGCCGCGGGACGGTTCGAGGCTTTCGAAGCTCAGCGCCTCGACCCACAGCCGCGACGGATCGATGATGTTGAAAACGACCGAGCTCGGTTGAACGATCTGGCCGGCCACGGCGCTGCCTTCGGCGATCACGCCCGCGACGGGCGCGATCAGCGCCTCGGGCTCGCGGCGCGATTTGTCGATCGACGCGCGCCGATCGCGCAGCCCCTCCAGCTCGAGCCGCGTGTCCTCGAGCTGGGTTCGCGATATTGCGCCTGATGGCGCCAATTGCTCGTAACGAGCAAACCTTCGCTCGACGATCGAGATCTGCTGGTCGAGTTCGCCCTGCCGCTGCCGCATGTCGGAAACGTCGATCGCCGCAATGGGCGGCGTGACATAGCCCAGGATATCGCCCTGCTTCACCCGTGTGCCCAAGCGCGGAAAGCCGCCGGGCGGAGCGGAAAGACGGCCGCCGACGGCGGATTGCACGTAGCCGCTGGCGTTGGGATCGGGAATGATCCGTCCCGGAAGTTCGGTGACCTTCTTGTGAACGGCGTTTTCGGCGAGCAGCGTCCGCAGCGCAAAGATCCGCTGCACCGTCTTCGGCACAAACACCGCGCCATCCGGAAGCCGCTGAGCGCGCTCGCCCGAGACGGTGCTGATCGCGAGCTGCGCCTTTTCTTCCTCATGGCCGTGGTTCTCATGTGCCCGCAGTTCGCGTGCGCCCACCAATACGGAGAAGATCGCAACAAGGGCTGCCGCCCGGCGCCTGCCGCGCAGTACGATGGCCGAGAGCAGCGCGCCCGCCAGTGCGCCGCCGAGCACGAGAAGAACCGATGTCATGCTGATATGGCCGCCAGGCGCCGCATTGCGCTGCATTGCGCCTTGCACGGTGGCCGGCGTCGTCTGGATCGTCAGCGGCAGAATGTCGGTGGCATCCCCGGCCGTGACCGTAAAAATCAGATCCGCACGTCCATCTTTGGCAAGCCACGGCGCTGCCAAGCGGTAAGTGCCGTCGGCGCCCTCTGCTGCCTTGACGGGACCTGCGGGAGATTCGACCTCGATTATTGCGCCGGTGACCGGCTCGTTGGTGGCGAAGCGGTCGAGATAGATCTCGAGGCTCTCACCGCGGGCGATCGCCACGAGCTCGAACGCGTTCGAATCGGCCTCGCCGCGTGGCAGCGCACCCGCCGCGACCGGCGGCTGTTCCTCGTGGTCATGCCCCTCGTGGGCGGAGGCGGGGGCGATCGCGGCGAAAAGAGCTGAGGTCACCGCGAGAGCGCGCAGGGCACGCCCGAAATGGGAAAGCATATTGGCCGTCCTTCGATCTGAATTGCCGTAGCTTGCGGGCACGCAGGGCGCGCCTCGCAAACGCATTATTCGGTCGGATTCAGATGAGGTGCTTTGGAGGCCGCCTGAGCGACTCAGGCTCGCGGTTCGGCCGCATCTGCGACGGCGCAAAAGCAACGCGCGTCATCGAGCGGGGGAACGAAATGAACGCCACGGGGCTGGGCAACCCCGCCGCGCAACAGGCGGCACATGCGGACAGGCAGCAGCCGCCGGTGCAGTTGCGGTCGGAAGCCGGGAGCGTTCCGGTCTGATTCCACTGCGACTGTCGCAACGATGCAGGCGCAGCCGCCCGTTCAGATTCCTGAGTTGCGGCTTGAAATGCCGCGTTGCCCTGGCCGTTATGCAGGGATGCCTGGTGCTGATGGCCGAGATGGGCCTGGGCCACTGAAGGCGCGAACGAAAGCGCGATCAGGACGATCGCGGCTCCCAGAATTCGCATGATCAGTTGCTTCGGCATAGTGGCCTTATCGTAGCACGGATACCGGGTAGATATCGAGGCCGCACCGGTAATTCAAGGTCCTATTCCGGCGCCAATGGCTGCCCGTGATGCAATCGCGAACGAGTTTCAACATGCGATGCGGTCCCAGACAATGGCAAGCCCGGGCTTTTCCTGGCGGTCGCTTCGTCCGCGCCTCAGGCCGGCAGGTAATTCCGGATCGCCGGCAGGAAGAAAATTGCAATATTGATCGCGAAGCCAAGGCTCCAGAGGATCGAGCGCAGCGTCGGGCGGTTGCCGAGATAGGTGAACACATAGGCGATCCGCACGATCAGGAACAGGACCGCGAGTTCGTCGATATAGTGCTGCGGGGCCTGCCGGAATTCCGCCAGCAGCACCGCTACGGCAAAGAACGGAAAGGCCTCGATTCCGTTCTGGTGGGCGCCCAGCGCGCGGGCGCTGATCGGGTCTTCGTAGAACGCGGGATCGCGCGGCCTGGCATTGTCGAAACGGCGATGCCCGGCCCATTTGACCGAGGCGATCGTCAGCAAATAGAGCATCAGCGTTCCGAAAACGCACCATTCGGCGATCGTCATGGTTTCTCCCGCCCGCGGCAATATGTGAACGTATCGAACCGGCCATTATCTTGACAAGGATGGGCCAACACGCGAAGCCACTGAAATCATGACGATGGCCACTCCCATAGGAAGAGCCGACCCTGCGCCTGCTGCCGGGCGCGAACGCGTCGGCGTGCTGCTGGTCAATCTCGGTACCCCCGACACCGCTGACGCCAGCGGGGTGCGGGTCTATCTGAAGGAATTCCTTTCCGACCCGCGCGTGATCGAGGACCAGGGGCTGCGCTGGAAGCTGATCCTGAACGGCATCATCCTGCGCGTGCGCCCCGGCAGGAAGGCGCGCGACTACCAGAAGATCTGGAATACCGAGAAGAACGAGTCCCCGCTCAAGACGATTACCCGCGCACAGGCCGAGAAGCTTGCAGAGGCGATTTCCGATCACGACCATGTCGTGGTCGACTGGGCGATGCGCTACGGCAACCCGTCGATCCGTTCGCGCATCGATGCACTGACTGCGCAGGGCTGCGACCGCCTGCTGGTGGTGCCGCTCTATCCGCAATATTCCGCCGCGACCTCGGCTACCGTTTGCGATGAAGTTTTTCGCGTACTGGCCGACATGCGCGCGCAGCCGACGCTGCGGGTGACGCCACCCTATTACGACGACCCGGACTATATCGAAGCGCTCGCGGTTTCAATCAACGCGCATCTGGCGACGCTGCCGTTCCAGCCCGAACTGATCGTGGCGTCGTTCCACGGCATGCCGCAAAAGTATGTCGACCAGGGTGATCCCTACCAGGCGCAGTGCATTGCAACGACCGAGAGCCTGCGCAGGCGCATGGGCCTGGATGCATCAAAGCTGATGCTCACGTTTCAATCGCGCTTCGGCTTCGACGAGTGGCTGCAGCCCTACACCGACAAGACCATCGAAAAACTGGCGAAGGATGGCGTGAAGCGCATTGCCGTCGTGACGCCCGGCTTCTCGGCCGATTGCCTGGAAACGCTGGAGGAGATCGCGCAGGAAAACGCCGAGATCTTCAAGCACAATGGCGGCGAGCAGTTCGCGGCGATTCCCTGTCTCAACGACAGCGAACCCGGCATGGACGTGATTCGCCAGCTTGTGCTCCGCGAGCTGCAAGGCTGGATCTAGGCGGCTGGACCTCAATCCCCTTGAAAAATAGGTGTTTGCCGCCGTTCGTGAAGATCTGGTGGCCGCCTGACCGTTCCCTAACTATATAGCAATAGTCCGAGAACGGCCGGCTGAACCGGCGCTGCGGCTGTGCCGACCAAGAGAGACCGCGCCCGGCGACGCATCTTGCCGGCTTTGGAGGGATTTGATGTCCGGTTTCGATATCTTCGCGATTGTCTTTGTCCTGCTCGTCATCGTCACGCTGTTCGCCGGCGTCAAGACCGTGCCGCAGGGCTATGACTGGACCATCGAGCGGTTCGGCAAATACACCCGCACGCTGTCGCCGGGCTTGAACATCATCGTGCCCTATTTCGACCGCGTCGGCCGCAAGATGAACATGATGGAGCAGGTGATCAACATTCCCGAGCAGGAGGTGATCACCAAGGACAACGCCACCGTGACGGTGGACGGCGTCGCGTTCTTCCAGGTGTTCGATGCCGCCAAGGCGAGCTACGAGGTCGCCAATCTGGAGCAGGCGATCATCGTCCTGACCATGACCAACATCCGTTCGGTGATGGGTTCGATGGACCTCGACCAGGTGCTGTCGCATCGCGACGAGATCAACGAGCGGCTCTTGCGTGTCGTCGATGCCGCGGTGTCGCCGTGGGGACTGAAGGTCAACCGCATCGAGATCAAGGACATCGTGCCGCCGGCCGACCTCGTCGAAGCGATGGGCCGGCAGATGAAGGCCGAGCGCGTCAAGCGCGCCGACATCCTGCAGGCGGAGGGCCAGCGGCAGTCGGAAATTTTGCGCGCGGAAGGCGCGAAGCAGGGCCAGATCCTGCAGGCCGAAGGTCGTCGCGAAGCTGCGTTCCGCGACGCCGAAGCGCGCGAACGCTTGGCCGAGGCGGAAGCCAAGGCGACGCAGATGGTCTCCGAATCCATCGCCAAGGGCGACGTCGCCGCGCTGAACTATTTTATCGCCGACAAGTACATCAAGGCGTTCGGGCAGCTTGCGGAATCGCCGAACCAGAAGATCCTGATGCTGCCGATCGAGGCGACCAGCGTATTGTCGTCGCTGGCCGGCATCGGCGAAATCGCCAAGGCCACGTTTGGCGAAGCCGCGACATCGGCGGCTGCGCGACGGCCGGGATCGGTGCCCAGCACCACGCCGCCGCCGGTGGCGCCGCAGCGGTAGGGACGTCATACTGTTCGACCTGAGGTTCGTGTCATGACCGAAATGTTTACGACGTTGGGCAACTGGAACTGGCTCATCTTCGGCTTCATCCTGATGGCGCTGGAGCTGCTCGCGCCGGGCGTTTTCATGTTCTGGCTCGGGCTCGCGGCGCTGCTGGTCGGGCTGATGTCGTTTGCGATCAATCCGTCCTGGCAGACGCAGCTACTGATGTTTGCGGTGTTCGCCGTCGCGGCCGTGCCGGCGTGGCGTTACTTTGCGCGTGCCGCTTCCAGCAAGAGCGTCAGCAATCCGTTCTTGAACCGGCGCACCGAAGCGATGGTGGGTCGCGAATTCACGCTGGAGAAGCCGATCGTCAATGGCTCCGGCACGGTGCGGATCGACGACACGATCTGGCGCGTCGCCGGCCCCGATGCGCCGGCCGGCAGTCGGGTCAAGGTCGTGCAGGCTGACGGCGCCAGCCTGACGGTGGCGGTGGCCTAACTGGTAACCTGATTGCGCCACCGTTCTGCAAAGCGGCTGAGTCGCAGCAAGGTCTGGTTCAACTCCTTGCCCAGTTCGGTGAGGCCATAGCCATCGCCGTGCGCAAGTTCGATCAGGCCGGCCTCGCGCAGCTCCGACAATCTGGCCTGCATCACCGTCGGTGAAGCCTCGTCGCAGGCCGTGCGCAGCGCGCGCGACGTCAGCGATCCCTCACGCAACTCCCACATGATCCGCAATGTCCAGCGGCGGCCCAGCAGATCCAGCAGCGCCATGATCGGGCGGCCGGTTCGCGAGCCACGAACGGCCTTCTTCGCGATGTCTGCCCGTTTCGGCATCGAAAACCCTCTTGCGTCCTGCTACGGAATGTGTAGCGTGTTGCTACGTTTATTGTAGCGCAGGAGTTGACTGTGTCCCAGCCCATGCCACGTATCGCGCCGCTGCAGCCGCCTTATGCACCGGAGATTCGAGAACAGTTCGACCGGATCATGCGCGGGGCGCCGCCGCTGGTGTTGTTTCGGGTCATGGCGGGCAACGCCCGCGCCTGGGAGAAATTCCGCGCCGGCAGCCTGCTGGACCGCGGGCCACTTAGCCTGCGGGAGCGCGAGATCGTCATCGACCGCACCTGCGCCCGGACCGGCTGCGAGTACGAATGGGGCGTGCATGTCACGACGTTCGCGGCAGCCGCGCATCTGACTGAGGAGGAGGTCCGCGCCACCGTGCTGGGTGCGGCCACCGACGCATGCTGGTCAGCGGCGGAGCAGGCCATGATCGCGGCCGTCGATGCGCTGCACGAGCGGGCGACGCTCAGCGACGCCGAGTTCGCGGCGCTGTCGGCGCATTATGACGAGGCAAAGATTTTCGAGATCATCCTGCTGTGCGGTTTCTATCGCACCGTGTCGTATCTCGCGAACGGGCTGGCGTTGCCGCTGGAGGAGAGGGCGGCGCGGTTTCCTGTTTGACCGCCATTCCGGGGCGATGCGGAGCATCGAACCCGGAATCTCGAGGTTCCGGGTTCATCGCTCCGCGATGCCCCGGAACGACCAGCCATACTAAGCCACGCCCGCCCGCAGGAAATCGTGCAAATGCACGATGCCGACCGGCTTGTTGGCATCGGTCACGATCAGCGTCGTGATCTTCGAGGAATTGAGGATTTCGAGCGCCTCGCCGGCGAGAACGTCGCGGTCGATCGTCTTCGGGTTCCTGGTCATGACGTCGTCGACAACAGCCGACATCAGGTCCGGCCCCATGTGACGGCGCAGGTCGCCGTCGGTGACGATGCCGGCGAGATGGCCCTTTCCATCGACGATGCCGACGCAGCCAAAGCCCTTCGACGTCATCTCGACCAGCGCGTCGGACATTTTGGTGCCGAGCGGCTTCAGCGGGACTGCGTCGCCGGTGTGCATGAGATCGCGGGTGTATTTCAAGAGCGCGCCGAGCTTGCCGCCGGGATGCAGCACGCTGAAATCGACCGACGTAAAGCCGCGGCCTTCCAGCAGCGCGATTGCGAGCGCATCGCCGAGCGCCAGCATCATCAGCGACGAGGTGGTGGGCGCAAGGTTGTGCGGGCAGGCCTCGCGCGCCTTCGGCAGCGTCAGTGCGACGCCGGCGGCCTTGGCCAGCGAGGATTCCCGTTCGGCGGTGATCGCGATGACGGGAATGCGGAAGCGCTTGGCATAGGTGATGAGGTTCTTCATCTCCGGCTGCTCGCCAGACCATGACAACGCCAGGATGACGTCCTCGGCCGTGATCATGCCGAGATCGCCATGGCTCGCTTCCGCGGCATGGACGAAGAACGCGGGCGTGCCGGTGGAGGCAAAGGTCGCCGCGATCTTGCGGCCGATATGGCCCGACTTGCCGAGCCCGGTGACGATCAGCCGTCCCTTGGCGTTCTGGATCAGCCCCGCGGCAGCCGCGAAGGGCGCGCGGAGATCGGATTGCAGCGCTGCCGTGATCGCGGCGATGCCGCTGCCCTCGGCATCCAGCGTGCGCAGGGCCGACTGGACGGCGGAATCAGCGGGGTCGGTGCCGGATGATTTGGTCATCAGCGGTTTCAGATTGGCCATATCTGCTTCCAGGGAGGAGGGGCATTGCCCCCGGACCCTTCCTTAGCATGGCCCGTCCGGCGAAGCGACGCGGGCGAACCGCTCTCAACGCCTCATTAACCATAATTGTTTTAACTCCATTAACGACGTTTTCCGGGCGTGCTCCGGATGCGTGAATAAGTATCTGGTTTTGTTGGGATAATATTGTCGTGATGGCGGGGCCAGCAACGGGCCGGAGCAGGCGCGCGCGCCTCTTTCGCGCAGCCTTGCCGTGCCTTGCGCTGATCGCCCTGACCGGTACCGGAGCCCGGGCGCAGACCGTAACGTCCGACCTGTTCAGCCCGACACGCGCCAGCCGGGTGACGTCAGCGGATTCACCGCTTCGCCGCACGGCGGCAGAGGCCAGCGATCCGCTCATTAGCCCGAAGCCGCAGGATAGCGACAGGGACAGGCCGGCGCCGTCGCGGATCGGCCAGATGCCGACATACGGCCTGCCGGCCGCAAGCGGCGCCTCGACGACCGGCTACGACTCACTCAACCGCAAGCGCACCACGCCAAAGCTCTATCCGGGCCAGCCCAGGCCGAAAGCGACCGGCCCGGGCAATCGCGCCGCGGCGGTGACCGGCCCGGCCGTTCCCAACGCGGGCGTGCTGCTGTCGGCTCCGCCGTCGCGGACCGCCAACAAGGCGCCGCTGCCGCCGGCGATGGCCGGCACGGTGGTCGGACAGCCGCCGCGCAAGCGGCTGAAGATCGACGACGATCCCTTCGGCCCGGTCGGCGACTATGTCGGCAGTTTCCTCATCAAGTCCGCCGTCGAACTGAGGGGCGGTTACGACACCAATCCCGGGCGCACATCCGTGCCGCGAGGCTCGCCGGTCTATGTGGTCGCGCCGGAATTCGTCGCGTTCTCCGACTGGGAGCGCCACGCACTGGTCGCCGATCTCAGGGGTTCCTTCACCGGCTACACCAACACCTTTCCGCCGGTGCCCGGGGTGGGCTCATCCGCGCCGACCACCCTCGATCGCCCGGACTTTATCGGCCACGTCGACGGCCGCCTCGATGTCTCCCGCGACACGCGCCTGCTCGGCCAGGCGCGCTTGCGCGTCGCCACCGACAATCCCGGCAGCCCGAACGTGCAGGCGGGCCTGTCCCGATATCCGGTCTATGCGACGTTCGGCAGCACGCTCGGCGTCGATCAGAGTTTCAATCGCCTGCAGCTTTCCGCGGGCGCCGCCGTCGACCGCACGGTCTATCAGTACTCGCAACTGACCGACGGCACCTCGACCAGCAACGACGACCGCAACTACAATCAATATGGCGGCCTCGGCCGCATCAGCTACGACCTGATGCCGGGCCTGAAGCCGTTCGGCGAAATCGAAGGCAATGTCCGTTCGCACGACCTGCTGGTCGATCGCAGCGGCTATCAGCGCAATTCCAGCGGCGGCAACGTCAGGGCCGGCACCAGCTTCGAACTATCGCGGCTGCTGACCGGCGAACTCGCTATCGGCTGGGCCGCGCGCAGCTACGAAGATCCTCGGCTGCTGCCGCTGCAGGGGCTGCTGACCTCGGCCTCACTGGTCTGGGCCGCAACGCCGCTGACCACCGCAAAATTCTTCGCCACCACCTCGATCGACGAGACCACGGTGCCCGGCGTCTCCGGCGTGCTGACGCACACCTACACCGCCGAAGTCGACCACGATTTCCGCCGCTGGCTCTCCGCCATCGGCAAATTCACCTGGGGCTCCCAGCAATACCAGGGCAACGACCGCGACGATCGCTTCTATTCGCTGTCAGGCGACCTGATCTACAAGATGAGCCGCTCGCTCTGGGTCAAGGGCACGCTGCGCCGCGACTGGCTGAATTCCAACATCCCGGGCAACAGCACGGCATCGACGGTGATGCTGCTGGGCGTGCGGTTGCAGCATTGAGCGCGGCAAACAAAAACCCCGGCGCTTGGCCGGGGTCCTGAAACGTCGTCGCGGCAATGGTCCATTACGGACAGGGGCGACGGTAGCCGTCCTTGGCGAGATAGGTCATGCTCTGGGGATCGAACGAGCGATAGCGCTGCATGCAATAGTTGATGGCATCGCGCCGCTGCTGCTCGGCAGCGCTCGCTGCGATCGCGCCGCCGATGATGGCCGCGCCGACACCGATGCCGACTGCCGCGCCGACGCCGTCACCGCGGCCCCAGCCGCGGCCTCGACCGCCCCAGCCGCGACCACGACCGCGCTGCGCATGCGCCGGAGAGACGCCCGCGGCTACAAAGGCGCCTGTCGTGGCAACCATTCCGAAGGCGTACATGACCAGTAGCGTACCGGTCGCCAGCACCCGTGTGATACGATGGCGCACGGAACCTCCCATTTTCTGATTTCTCACTTCGCGGCCTTTCCCTGCAAGTTCAGATCGTGATGTCCATCTATAGAACATAGGTGTCGCCCGCATCAACCCGATGCAGGCGATTGGGCGCGTGGCATTAGCGACTGTTCACCGCGGCAGCGTCGTCGATCCCATCAGGTACTGGTCGATCGCCCGTGCGCAGAGGCGGCCTTCGCGGATCGCCCAGACGACGAGGGATTGCCCGCGGCGCATGTCACCGGCGGAGAACACGTTGGGCAGCGAGGTCTTGTAGTCCGCCGTGTTGGCGCGGACGTTGCCACGCTGGTCGAGGTCGACGGCGAGCGTCTTCAGCATGCCTTCGTGGACCGGATGCACGAAGCCCATCGCGAGCAGTACGAGCTGCGCCTCGAGTTCGAACTCGGTACCGGGCAGCGGCTTGAACTTGTCATCGACCTGGACGCAATGCAGCTTCTCGACCTTGCCGTCGGCGCCGGAAAACTTCTGCGTCAGCACGGCGAATTCGCGCTTGGCGCCTTCGGCCTGGCTCGACGACGTCCGCATCTTCAACGGCCAGTTCGGCCAGGTCAGGCCCTTGTCCTCGTGCTCGGGCGGCGCCGGCATGATTTCGAGCTGGGTGACGGATTTTGCGCCCTGCCGGAACGACGTGCCGATGCAGTCCGAACCGGTGTCGCCGCCGCCGATCACGACGACGTGCTTGCCGCCGGCCAGGATATCCTTGGCCCCGCCGAGCGGTTCGGAAGAGACGCGGCGATTCTGCTGCGGCAGGAAATCCATCGCGAAGTGGATGCCGTCGAGGTCGCGGCCTGGAATCGGCAAGTCTCGCCCGGCTTCCGCGCCGCCGGTCAGCGCCACGGCGTCATACTGGCTGAGCAGCTCGCGCGGATCGAGCGCGCCATCTGCGTTGCCGCCGACGTGGACCCCATAGTGGAACGTCACGCCTTCGGCTTCCATCTGCGCCACGCGGCGGTCGATGACGTGCTTTTCCATCTTGAAGTCGGGAATGCCGTAGCGAAGCAGGCCGCCGGCCTTGGCGAATTTCTCGTAGACATGGACGTCATGGCCGGCGCGGGCGAGCTGCTGCGCAGCCGCAAGCCCCGCGGGGCCCGCGCCGATGATCGCAACCTTCTTGCCAGTCTTCTCGGGCGCAACCTCGGGCTTGAGCCAGCCATTGTCCCAGGCGCGGTCGACGATGGCGCATTCGATCGTCTTGATGGTGACCGGGTTGTCGTCGATGTTGAGCGTGCAGGACGCCTCGCACGGCGCCGGACAAATGCGGCCGGTGAATTCCGGAAAGTTGTTGGTCGAGTGCAGATTGCGCGATGCTTCTTCCCAGTTGCCCTGGTAGACGAGGTCGTTGAAGTCGGGGATCTGGTTGTTGACCGGGCAGCCCGGCGTGCCCGGCGCCACCGAACCGGTGCCGTGGCAATAGGGAATGCCGCAGTTCATGCAGCGCGCGGCCTGGTCGCGGGTGTCTTTCTCGCTCAGGGGAATGACGAATTCGCGATAATGCTTCAGGCGATCGGCGACGGGCGCATACTTGCGGTCATGCCGGTCGATTTCGAGAAAACCTGTGATCTTGCCCATTAAACCCTGACGTCCCTAACGACTTGCTTTCATATCATTCGCTGCTCGGCCCTCATCCTGAGGAGCGGCGTCTTCGCCGCGTCTCGAAGGATAAGGCCCCTGTGGTGGCCTCATGGTTCGAGACGGCGCAAGCGCCTCCTCACCATGAGGGTCGAAAGTTATGCCCCGATCGCGATTTTGGGTTCGGCGTCGGCGTTCGCCTTCATTTCCTTCAGCGCGCGGCGGTATTCCACCGGCATCACCTTGCGGAATTTCGGCAACCAGGCCTTCCAGTCCGCGAGGATCTCGGCGGCTTTCTTCGAGCCGGTCAGCTTGGCGTGACGCGTGATCAGGACGTGCAGCCGCTCGACGTCGGACGAGAGCAGGTTCTGGAACACGTCGACCCTGCCGTGCGCTTCGAGATCGCCGGAGTGATGATAGGTGTTGGCGTTGATCAGCTCTTCCGACAGCACCGGTTCGAGCTCGACCATCGCCATGTTGCAGAGTTTTGCGAAGTCGCCGCCCTCGTCCAGCACGTAGGCGATACCGCCGGACATGCCGGCCGCGAAGTTGCGCCCGGTCTTGCCGAGCACCACGACGATGCCGCCGGTCATGTATTCGCAGCAGTGATCGCCGGCGCCCTCGACGACCGCGATCGCGCCGGAGTTACGGACGGCGAAGCGCTCGCCGGCGATGCCGCGGAAATAGCATTCGCCCTCGATCGCGCCGTACATCACCGTATTGCCGACGATGATGGACTCTTCCGGCACGATACCGGAATTGCGCGGCGGCTTGATGATGATGCGGCCGCCGGACAGACCCTTGCCGACATAGTCGTTGCCTTCACCTTCGAGTTCGAAAGTGACGCCGCGTGCCAGCCACGCCCCGAACGCCTGGCCTGAAGTGCCCGTCAGGCTGACGTGAATCGTGTCATGTGGCAGCCCGGCATGGCCGTAGATCTTCGCCACCGCGCCGGACAGCATGGCGCCGGCCGAGCGGTCGGTATTGTTGATTTCTTCCTCAATCTTGACAGGCGCACCGCGGTCGAGCGCGGCCCGCGCCTGCTCGATCAGGCGACGGTCGAGCACCTTCTCCAGGTGATGGTTTTGCGCCTCGGAGTGATAGATCTTCTGGCCTTTCTGCTCCGGCTGCCGGACGAACAGCTTCGAGAAGTCGAGGCCCTTGGCCTTCCAGTGCGCCACAAGCGAGGACTGGTCGAGCATCTGGGTCTGGCCGACCATGTCGTCGAACTTCTTGTAGCCGAGCTGCGCCATGATCTCGCGCACTTCCTCGGCAACGAAGAAGAAGTAGTTGATGACATGCTCAGGCTGGCCGGTGAAGCGCTTGCGCAGCACCGGATCCTGAGTCGCGACGCCAACCGGACAGGTGTTGAGGTGGCACTTGCGCATCATGATGCAGCCGGCCGCGATCAGCGGCGCGGTAGCGAAGCCGAACTCGTCGGCGCCGAGCAGCGCGCCAATCACGACGTCGCGCCCGGTGCGGAAACCACCATCGACCTGGACCACGATGCGGCTGCGCAGCCGCTCGCGCACCAGCGTCTGGTGGGTTTCGGCAAGCCCGATTTCCCATGGGCTACCCGCGTGCTTGATCGAGGTGAGGGGGGACGCGCCGGTGCCGCCCTCGAAGCCCGCGATGGTGACGTGGTCGGCGCGCGCCTTCGCAACGCCCGCGGCCACGGTGCCGACGCCGATTTCCGAGACCAGCTTGACCGAGACCTGACCGTCCGGATTGACGTTCTTGAGGTCGTAGATCAGCTGCGCCAGATCCTCGATCGAATAGATGTCGTGATGCGGCGGCGGCGAGATGAGGCCGACGCCGGGCGTCGAATGCCGCACGCGCGCAATCGTCGCGTCGACCTTGTGGCCGGGCAGCTGGCCGCCCTCGCCGGGCTTGGCGCCCTGCGCCATCTTGATCTGCATCATGTCGGAGTTGACGAGGTACTCCGTCGTCACGCCGAAGCGGCCCGAGGCAACCTGCTTGATCGCCGAGCGCATGCTGTCGCCGTTCGGCATCGGCTTGAAGCGGTCGGCCTCCTCGCCGCCTTCGCCGGTGTTCGACTTGCCGCCGATCCGGTTCATGGCGATGGCAAGCGTGGTGTGCGCCTCGCGCGAGATCGACCCGAAGCTCATCGCGCCGGTGGCAAAGCGCTTGACGATTTCGGCGGCCGGCTCGACCTGGTCGAGCTTGACGGGTTTGCGCTTCTCGTCCTCGGCGGTCTTGATCCGGAACAGGCCGCGCAGCGTCAGCAGCCGCTCGGATTGCTCGTTGAGGATTTTTGCAAACGCGCGGTAGCGTTCCAGCGAGTTGCCGCGCACGGCATGCTGCAGCGTCGAGACCGATTCAGCGGTCCAGGCGTGATCCTCGCCGCGGGTGCGATACGCGTATTCGCCGCCGACATCGAGCGCGGTCTTGTAGACCTGCGCCTCGCCGAACGCATCGGTGTGACGCCGCGCGGTTTCCTCGGCGATTTCCGCCAGCCCCACGCCCTCGATGCGGGTGTGGGTGCCGGCAAAATACTTGGCGACGAAATCGGCCTTCAGTCCGACGGCATCGAAGATCTGCGCGCCGCAATAGGACTGGTAGGTCGAGATGCCCATCTTGGACATCACCTTCAGCAGGCCCTTGCCGATCGACTTGATGTAGCGCTTGACGATCTCGTAGTCGTCGAGCGAACCCGGCAGCCGCTCCTTCATCGCGATGATGGTCTCGAACGCCAGGTATGGATTGATCGCCTCGGCGCCGTAGCCGGCCAGACACGCGAAATGATGCACTTCGCGCGGTTCGCCGGATTCGACCACGAGCCCGACCGAGGTGCGCAATCCCGTGCGGATCAGGTGATGATGCACGGCGGCGCAGGCCAGCAGCGAGGGGATCGGAATCCGGTCCGAGCCCGCCATGCGGTCGGAAAGGATAATGATGTTGACGCCTTCGCGCACCGCGCCCTCGGCGCGCGCGCAGAGTTCGTCGAGCACCTGCTCCATGCCCGCCGCGCCGAACCCGGCGTGGAAGGTGGTGTCGAGCGTGCGCGACTTGAAATGCGTGTCGGCGACCTCGGAGATCGAGCGGATCTTTTCCAGGTCCGCATCGGTGAGGATCGGCTGCCTTACCTCAAGCCGCTTGGTCGAGGCGAGACCCTGCAGGTCGAACAAATTCGGCCGCGGCCCGATGATCGAGACGAGGCTCATGACGAGTTCTTCGCGGATCGGGTCGATCGGCGGGTTCGTCACCTGCGCGAAGTTCTGCTTGAAATACGTGAACAGCGGCTTCGGCCGGTCCGACAGCGCCGAGATCGGCGTGTCGTTGCCCATCGAGCCGGCGGCTTCCTCGCCCGTGGCCGCCATCGGCGTCATCAGGATCGTGAGGTCTTCCTGCGAATAGCCGAACGCCTGCTGCCGGTCGAGCAGCGGGAGGTTGGAGCGCATGCCCTTGGTGGGCGCGTCGGGCAGTTCTTCCAGCACCAACTGCGTACGGTGCAGCCAGTCGCTGTAGGGGTGGCTCTTGGCCAGATCAGCCTTGATCTCGTCGTCGGGGATCAGGCGTCCCTGTTCGAGGTCGACCAGCAGCATCTTGCCGGGCTGCAGCCGCCACTTGGTGACGATCTGGTCCTCGGGGATCTTGAGCACGCCCATTTCGGACGCCATCACGATGCGGTCGTCGCTGGTGACGAGATAGCGCGCCGGACGAAGCCCGTTGCGGTCGAGCGTGGCGCCGATCTGGCGGCCGTCGGTGAAGGCAATCGCGGCCGGGCCGTCCCACGGCTCCATCAGGGCGGCGTGATATTCGTAGAAGGCGCGGCGCCGCTCATCCATCAGCGGGTTGCCGGCCCACGCTTCCGGAATCATCATCATGACCGCATGCGGCAGCGAGTAGCCGCCCTGCACCAGGAATTCGAGCGCGTTGTCGAAGCAGGCGGTGTCGCTCTGGCCTTCATACGAGATCGGCCACAGCCGGCTGATGTCCTTGCCGTAGAGCTCTGACTGCACGGAGGCCTGACGCGCCGCCATCCAGTTGACGTTGCCGCGCAGCGTGTTGATTTCGCCGTTGTGGGCGATCATGCGGTAGGGATGCGCCAGCGACCAGGCCGGGAAGGTGTTGGTCGAGAAGCGCTGATGCACCAGCGCCAGCGCGCTCTCGAAATCCGCCTCATGCAGATCGGGATAGTACTTGCCGAGCTGGTCGGCGAGGAACATGCCCTTGTAGATCACGGTGCGGCACGACATCGAGACCGGGTAATAGCCGGCCATGCCGCGGTCGCGGCGCTGATAGATCGCCTGCGAGATCGACTTGCGCAGGATGTAGAGCCTGCGCTCGAACTCCTCCTCGCTCTTGGCCGTGCCGTTGCGGCCGATGAACACCTGCATGTTGGCAGGTTCGGTCGGCTTGACGGTTTCGCCGAGAGAGGAATTGTCGGTCGGCACGTCGCGCCAGCCGAGCAGCAACAGGCCTTCCTCCTTGATCTGTTCGGCGATGATGCTCTGGATCACCTTCCGCCACGCCGTTTCCTTCGGCATGAACAGCGCGCCAATGGCGTAGTGGCCCGGCTCCGGCAACTGGAAGCCGATCTCGGCGGCCTTGCGCGAGAAGAAGGCGTGCGGAATCTGCACGAGGATGCCGGCGCCGTCGCCGGCGCGCGGATCGGCGCCGACCGCGCCGCGGTGCTCGAGGTTGCAGAGAATGTTGATCGCATCGGAGACGATCTGATGCGACTTCTTGCCCTTGATGTTGGCGATGAAGCCGACGCCGCAGGAATCCTTCTCCAGGCTCGGGTCGTAAAGGCCCTCCGCCTTCGGGCGCCAATTGTGCTCGCGCGCGTCATCAGCCGGTTTCGTAGCCGCGGTCGCCGACAGCGTTTCTGTCACGATGTTCTCGCGCTCGAATTCCGACCCACTCATCGCATTCCTCTCAATCAGGCTAAGGGCCTCACCGCATCGTCGGCGCACCTTGGGCGCTTGCGGCACCCACCGGGCCACCGCTCGTCCGCCGCGAGCCGCAATTTCTTAAATTCAGGCTTTCCCGCTCATCGTCCCTGAGGAACGGCCTTGCCTGCACTGCCCTGGCGCTCGTGGCACCACGGTTCGTTGCAATCCCCGTGCCGGGACCGCTCCGCAATTAAGACAGCGATACTGTCCTAACTCCGACCATGCCAAATTTTTGTCTATCACACAAGCGCGTGAAAGTCCTCGCCCGCATGCTTTTCCGCGCATGCCAGCAGGGAAAAGCCGTGCGCCCGGACTTTGCGGCAGCCGGCCGCGATCCTGCCCAAGGACCGCCGGATTTCGCTAGGAGATTCGGCCCCGGCCGGCTGGCGAGAGGGGTTGGAAAGCCCCCGCGGCGAGGCTGGAGGCACAGGGGCTTACAGGAGCATTCGCGAATGAAGTTGTTCACGGGATCTTTGGCGGCAGGCCTGGTGCTGCTCGCGGCAGGCGCGCAGGCGCAGGCGCCCTATGGAAACGGGCGCTACGCGACGGTGTCGGACTTTGATGCGCCCTACGCCGTGGCCCCACGTGAAATCCCCGGGCCGCGCTACGGGTACGGTCCGAGCCTGCTGCCCTCGACGGAGGTCTATGCGGTGTTGCGCGATAATGGCTTCTCGCCGCTCGGCATCCCGCGACTGCGCGGCTTCGTCTACACGATCGCGGTGCTCGACCGCGGCGGCGAGGACGGCCGGCTGGTCATCGATGCCCGCAACGGCCGGATCATTCGCTTTGTGCCGGTCTATCGACCGGGCGGTAATTTGTTCGAGGAGTCCCGGGTGATTCTGGCGCCTCCGGGGGCCCCCGCGCCCGATCAAGTGGAGGCATTGCCGCAGCCGGCGCGGTCGGGTCCAAAGGTCGCGAGCCGCACGGTGCCCGTACCAAGGGCGAACCCGCTCGCTGCCAAATCGGCGGCACCCGAGCTGGTCAAGCAAGCGGCCGCGCCCGCGCCGAAGCCGGCAGAGGTTCAGGCGACAGTTCCTCCAGCGGCGACGACCGGTTCCGCCCCGGAGAAGCCCGCGCCGCAGGTTGCTCCGACAACGGACATGCCGAACGTGCAGGGGCTGGAATAGGCTCGTCGGTCCGAAATGCTGTGAAAACGCCCCTAAGCTCGGGGCGTTTTTGTTGCTGGATAGCGCCAAGATTGCGCCACTCAGCCCATCTAAGCGGGGGGGGGGGCGATCGCCCGAAGCACATATACGCGACGCCCTGACGCGACTTGAAACCAGGCTCATTCTGGAACCCAGCACAGCGTGCAGACGTTGATCGCAAATGCTGCTGTTGATCGGGAGGCTGCGGCCTTTCTTCGTCCCAATTGCTGAATATCGCGCGGTTCGACCGTGTTATCCTGCGCGGACGACGGGCCTGCTCGCCCTTGGAAATGGACGGAGTTTCCGGTGACCGCGCGCCTTCGCAAAGCGCTCGCCGATCTTTCCGAGACTTTTTGGTTGATCCCGGCGCTCATGGTCGTGCTCGGCATCGGCGGCGCCCTCGGCCTCGTTGAAGTCGATCGAAGCGGCCTGATACCGCGCTGGCTCCTGGAAGGCTGGCTCTACGATGGAGGAGCGACCGGCGCGCGCACGCTGCTGGGCGCGATTGCGTCATCGACGATCGGCGTGGCGGGTACGGTATTTTCGATCACGATCGCAGCGTTGTCGCTGGCGGCCGGTCAGATGGGGCCGAGATTGCTGCGCAACTTCACCCGCGATCGCGGCAACCAGCTGACGCTCGGGGTCTTCCTCGGAACCTTCTCCTATGCACTCATCGTGCTGCGAAGCGTTCGGACCGAAGGCGAGGGCGGCTTCATCCCGCATCTTTCGCTCAGCGTCGGCATTGCGCTGGCCTTCGTCTGCGTCGCGACATTGGTTTATTTTGTCGGTCATATGGCCGGCCGGATAAACGTCGATACCGTTATTGAACTTGTGAGCGACGACGTAAATTCTGCAATTCGGCGCCTTACCACTGACAGGCGTCAGCCGGCCCAACCGCCGGCGATGATCTGGCGGGATGCCGTACCGATCGCCGATCCGCGACGTGGTTATTTGCAGCAACTCGACGAAGCCGGCCTTGCTTCCTGGGCGGCTGAAAACCAAACCGCAATCCTCCTGCTCGTCCGGCCCGGGGATTACGTGTTTCCCGGGGCGCCGATTGCGCTGATGCTGCCCCCGGTGGAGGGGGCCGGGGAAGCGATACGCAATGCCACTGCGCTCGGCGCGCACAGGGTCAGTTCGTTCGACCTGCGGTTCGCCGTCCGCCAGCTTGTTGAGGTTGCGGTTAGGGCGCTGTCGCCGGGAGTAAACGACCCTTATACCGCGATCAGCGTGCTGGATCGTCTCGGCGCAGCATTGTGTGAGATGGAACCGGTGTTTTTGCCTTCAGGGGTATCACTGGTGGGGGAACGCGTAGTGCTGGTCGTTCCTCAAATTCAGTATGATCAGCTGCTCAACACCATGTTTCACATGATTCGACAGAGCGCAGCGGGCAATACCGCCGTGCTGATGAGGCAGCTTGAGGTCCTGACGCAGGTCGTGAGCTGCGAGCGCGACCGCGAACGCATGATAGGCCTGAAACGGCATGCCGATCTTGTTATCGAGGACGCCGAGCGCGACGTCGCGACACCCGGTGACTTGGAGGATCTGCGCCGACGGTATCGTGCTTTCGTGACCACCATGAACGACGGGCCGCTTGGGTGGTTGACCCCAGACTAGCGACGAACTGGCAGACGGGAGAAATGTCTTCCGAAGCAAGCAGAAAAACGCCCCGGTTGCCCGGGGCGTTTCGCCTCTGCCAATATCGGCCGAAGACGCGAACTCTCGTTAGGCCGCGGCCGAGGCGTCGACCACCTGCGGGGACTTGGCGCCGGAGTTGATCGGAATGCTGCGGGGCTTCTTGGCCTCGGGAATCTCGCGGACGAGATCGACGTGGAGCAGGCCGTTCTCGAGCGAGGCGTCCTTCACCTGCACGAAGTCGGCAAGCTGGAATACGCGCTCGAAGGCACGCGCTGCGATGCCGCGATAGAGCACTTCGGAATTGTCCTTGCCGTTCTCGTTGGCGGTTTTCTCGCCCTTGATCGTCAGCGTGTTTTCCTTCGCGACGATCGAAAGCTCGCCTTGCGAAAAGCCGGAGACCGCAACGCTGATGCGGTAGGCGTTCTCGCCGGTGCGCTCGATGTTGTAGGGGGGATAGCCGGGGCTGCCGTCCGCGGTGGCCTGGTCAAGCAGGTTGAAGAAGCGGTCGAAGCCGACGGTGGAACGATAGAACGGGGTGAGATCGTAGGTACGCATGGGTAGTCCTCCATTGAGCGACTGTTGCAAGTAACCCGCCCGCCATCGGGCCGGGCCTAGTCTGTGTGCAGCCATCGTGTTTCCACTCGAAACACGGAGCGTCTCCGTTCCGAGACACTGGTAGCGGCCTGCACGGAAATGATATGGGAGGGGTGAAACGGCGTTCAAGAGGGCGAATCGGGCGCCTTTTTTAACGCTCCCGCCTTGATTTTCAGCCCCTTTCACCTAGCCGGTTTTCCCTCATGACGCTCGTCTCCATTCCCGCCAATCCGGTTCCGGAAGACGTCGTCTCGGGCACGATCAAGACCCCTGACGGCGCCGAGTTGCGCTTCGCGCGGTGGGCTCCGCCGGCGGGGCGCAAGGGGACAGTCTGCGTCTTCGCCGGGCGCAGCGAGATGATCGAAAAATATTTCGAGACGGTGCGCGACCTGCGTGATCGCGGTTTTGCGGTCGCGATGATCGACTGGCGCGGCCAGGGGCATTCGTCGCGCCGCCTGCGCGATCCGCGCAAGGGCTATGTCCGCGACTTCTCCGATTTCGAAGTCGACGTCGAGACGTTCGTGCAGCAGGTGGTGCTGCCGGATTGCCCGCCGCCGTATTTCGCGCTGGCGCATTCGATGGGCGGGGCGGTGATGCTGCGGATCGCGCATGCCGGAAAACGCTGGTTCGACCGCATGGTGCTGTCGGCGCCAATGATCGATCTGCCCGGACGCACGACGTCATTTCCGGCGCGCGCATTGCTGCGGATCATGCGGTTGACCGGGCAGGGCGGCCGCTACGTGCCCGGCGGCAGCGATGCGCTGACCGGCGCGGAATCCTTCATCAACAACCCATTCACCAGCGATCCCGTGCGCTACGCCCGCAACGCTGCGATTCTCGAAGAGGATCCGACGCTGGGCATCGGCTCGCCGACGGTGGCCTGGGCCGATACCGCCTTCAGGGCGATGCACACCTTTCGCGGCGCGAGCTATCCGTCCGAAATCCGCCAGCCGATCCTGATGCTGGCCGCCAGCAGCGACACCATCGTCTCGACGGCGGCGATCGAGGAGTTCGCCTACCATTTGCGCGCCGGTTCGCACCTGGTGATCGCGGGCTCGAAGCACGAGATCCTGCAGGAGCAGGATCGCTATCGCGGGCAGTTCTGGGCGGCGTTCGACGCCTTCGTGCCGGGCACGCCACTGTTCAAATAGTTGCTAACCGGCCGCCGGCCTCGGCAGCCGCGCGGTGATCCGCTCGGGCAGACGCTTTTCGACGAACAGGATCCTGACTTCGGCGACGCTGAGGTAGCGCTCGCTGCCTTCGCCCTTGCCGAGAATCTTCAGCAGCACGGGCCATTCGCCCTTCATCAGGATCGGGTAGTACCAGCGCGCGGCGTCGCCGTCGCGCTTGATATTGGCCTTCATGAAGGCGTCGATCTCTTTTGCCGTCAGCCCGCGCTCGATGCCGCCCGAAGGATCCTTGCGGTCCTTGCCGAAGCCGGCGAACCGGGCGATCTCATCCTCGTGCACCTTCGCATCGGCATCGAGAATGCGCGAGCCGCCGCCGTGCTTGTCGAGGGGACCGTCGCGCAGTTCGTCGAGAACGGCGCCGGAGGTTGCGCTCTTCAACACACGCAGCGGCCCGAGACCGTTGGCAATGACGGCGACCAGCCAGGTTGCCAGCCGCACCTTCTTTTTGCCGAAGCCGGTTTGTCCGCTCGCGTCGCCGACGATTTCGGACAGTGTCGAAAGCGGCACAACGTGGCCGCCGACATAGCCGTTGGCGACCAGTGCACGCAAAAACGGGCAGGGATTATTCGCCGAAACGGGAATTTGCCCGGCAGGCTTGGCGCCCGGAGCGGCGCCGATGCGGTCGTCAGGCATGGATCATCCTCAAGCGCAAATAACATGAAACAAAAAACATCCGCTCCGATCAGGAGCGCGGCATGAAACGCAATTCAGCGGCGACTACTTCAGCGTGTAGGGAAGTTTTGGCGGGATTCGATGCGGTGTCAACCGACAGCCTCACTCGCTCTTCAGGAATCTGCCGCGAGCTTTGGCGAGGACTCGACCAGCGTCAATCGGCCGAAGGGGATGCCGGCCTTGACGAGGCCGTCGCGGAAATGGGCGACGTCGGCCTTCGACTTCCAGTGAAAATTCCGCAGGTAGCGGTCGACGGTCAGGCCCGGGTAGTTGCTCAGCACGACCTTGGCCGCATCCGCCGCCTCGTCGGTCCGTCCCAATTGGGCGAGCGCCGCTGTCCGGATCGTGAGCGCCTGCAGATGATTGGGATTGGCGTACAACGCCTCGCGCGCCCACGACAGCGAAGCGTCGTATTGGCCGAGCAGGTAATGGCTGAAGGCGTTGACGGCGGCCCACTGGTAGCGCGGATCGCTGTTGCCGCGCTGCGCCGCCATCGTGAACAGTTCGATGGCCTGCCGGTGCTCGCCGCTCATCAGATGACAGAATCCAAGCACGCCGCGGGCGCCCATATCGTAGGGATTGAGCGTGACCGCGCGCTTCGCGGCATCCATTGCCGCCTCGTGATGCCCTTCGATCGCGTGCAGATAGGACAGAATCTGAAACGCAAAGGATGAACGGGGATCGAGTCGGACGCTGCTTTCGGCGAGGCTCATTGCGGAGTCCCACAATTCGCGCGTGCTCTTGATCCAACCGAACTGGATGCCTTGAATCTGGATGGTGGCGAGGTAGGCGCGGGCGATCGACAGCGTCGGATCGAGCGCGATGGCCTCCTTGAACAGGCTGATCGAGGTTTCGAAATCCGCCTTGGTCTGCAGGTAGTAGTAGGACAGACCTTTGAGGAAACGGTCCCATGCGGTGAGGTCGTTCGACGAGGAGCGGGGCGGCGCGGAGGCTTCCGCGCGATAAATCTCAGCTGCGATCGCCGCGGACAGGCTGGTGGTGAGTTCGTCCTGCATCGCGAACAGGTCGCCGATGTCGCGGTCGAACCGGCCGTTCCATAATTGCTCGCCGGTCTCGGGCGCGATCAGTTCCGCCGTGACGCGAATCTTCGTCGCGGCGCGCCGGACCGAGCCCTGGATCAGGTAGGTTGCATCGATCTCGCGCGCGATCAGGCGCGTGCTCACGTTCTTGCCCTTGAACGAGAACGTCGAGTTGCGGCTCAGCACCCGGTAGAACGATTGCAGCGACAGCGCGTGGATCAGGTCCTCGGTGAGTCCGTCGGAAAAATACTCGTCGGCGCTTTCGCTCAGATTCGCAAACGGCAGCACGCCCACGATCGCCGTTCGGTATTGTGCCGGAAGGTTGGTGGCCGATATTTCGTGCGAGGCCCTGGGCGCAGGGACGCTGGCCTCCGTTCCCGCAGGTTGCCAGGTCCAGACCTGAATCGATTCGTCGATGTTCTTGAACCGGTGGGGACCGGCCTCGACCAGAGCGACCGTGAGGCGCTTGCCGGCCTCCTGGCAGGCCTTGCCAGAGACCGCGATGCCGCCGGGGGCTGCAACCGATTCGAGACGGACGGCGATATTGACATCGTCGCCGAACACCTCGTCCTCGTCGGCCATCACATCGCCCATGTGGATGCCCATCCGGAATTGCATCAGGCGGTCGGCGGGAAGGTGTTCGTTGCGTTCCGCCATGACTTTTTGCATCGCGACGGCCGCTTCGATGGCGCCGACGATGCTGGGGAATTCCAGCAGGAAGCCGTCCCCGGTGTTCTTCACCAGGCGGCCGCCGTGATTGAGAATGATCGGATAGATGGCGGTCCGGTGCGCCTTGAACGTGGCGTGCGTTCCCGCCTCGTCGGCCCCCATCATGCGGGAGTAGCCGGCGACGTCGGCGCAGACGATGGCTGCCAAGCGTCTTTCCATATTCCAATATATTCCTAACGGTGCCCGGGTGTGCGGGATACCACTACGTGGTCGGCCGACCGATTCCAATGTTTATAAAATAGGCGGCATCTGGCGGAGGCCGATTCAGAGGCATAGTACCGCATTCCGCGCCGGATTGGCACGTCCGTCCGAGTGTCGCTACGATGGAACCATGAAATGACGGTAGAGTGAAAATGCTGGTTGAAACGCTCGGTATTCACCAACTTTGGCTGTTCGTCCTCTCCGGGGTGCTTCTCAACGTCACTCCGGGGCCTGACACTGCCTATATTATTGGCCGCAGCGTTCAGATGGGGTGGCGGGGCGGGGCGGCAGCTGCGATCGGCATCTGCTGCGGCTGTCTGGTCCACGTAGTCGGTGCCGCGGTGGGCCTGTCGGCACTGCTGATGGCCTCATCGGCCGCCTTTGCGGTGCTGAAATGGGTTGGCGCGGCCTATCTCTTGTTTACGGGCGTCCAGATGCTGTTGTCGCGCCCGCATCCGGTTGCCGACGATGCGGCGGCTCCCACCGAAACCTCGCTTTCCCGCGTTTTCTGGCAGGGCGCTTTTACCAACATACTCAATCCGAAGGTGGCGCTGTTCTTCCTGGCGTTTCTGCCGCAGTTCGTCGCCGCTGACTCCACCCAAAAGCCGCTGGCCTTCCTGGTGTTGGGCCTGATCTTCATTTTCACGGGCACGCTGTGGTGCCTCGGCATCGCCGCCTTTGCGGCCAGGGCCGCCAGCCGCATCCGGCAATCTGCGGGTGCGATGGCCTGGGTCAACCGCCTGCTTGGCGGGTTGTTCGTCTATCTCGGAATCCGCGTGGCGATGCTCGAGGGGCGCTAATGCCTCCCTTCACCCGTGCAGCTTCACCAGGGCGCTGCCGGCGAGATAGAGGCCGAGAAAGAACATCGCGATCAGGAACCAGCGGCGAAACACCTCCGGCTGCATCCGCGTCCGCACCGCCTGTCCGATGAACATGCCGGCAAAGGACGCCACCATCGCCACTGCGCCCGGCAGCGCCGTTGCCGCCGTCAAGAGACCGGCCGCGGTGAGATTGAAGGCGAGCGCCACGGTCGCGACTGTGAAGAACACGCCGAGTGCCTGCACCAGTTCGTCCTTCTCCATGCCGATCGCCTGCATGTAGGGCACGGACGGAATCACCTGCACGCCGGTGGCGGCAGAGACCACGCCGGTGATCAGGCCGACGATGCCGCCGACCCATTTCTCGTTGGCGCGGGCGACCTTGAAACCGATCTGGTTCAGCCCGAGGATCGCGTTGATCACCAGCAATGTGCCGAGCACGACGGTGCCGTACGGCGCGTAAGGGCCGGTCAGCAGCCCGGCATTGAGCCAGATACCGATCACGGTGCCGACCATCAGCGGCCACAGCCGCCGCATGATGTCGCGCAGATATGGACCACCAAAAGTCTGCCAGATGTTGGTAACGATCGCCGGCACGATCACGATCGCGATCGCCTGTGCGGGTGCCATCGTCACCGCGAGCAGGCCCATCGACACCGTCGGCAGGCCGAGCCCGATGGCACCCTTGACGAAGCCGGCCAGCAGGAATGCGACGGCGATCATGATGAGGAGGGAATCGAACATGCGGCGACATTGACCTATCGCCGAAGCAGGCACAATCTGGAGAATACGGAGATAGCCTTCGGACAGGCCGAAGGCTTATCCTGTCCGTACGAACCTCATTCTGAGGAGCGTGCAGAGCGCGCGTCTCGAAGGATGGCGGCAGGCGGGATCCGGGCTTCATGGTTTTAGACGGCGCTGTCGCGCCTCCTCACGAGGGTTGAGAGGTTTGGATGCGTTTCGATCTGGTCGACCTTCAGCTCTTCATCGCGGTGGCCGAGACCCGCAGCATCACCAACGGTGCTGCGAAAGTCCATCTGGCGCTCGCTTCCGCAAGCGAGCGGATCAAGGGCCTGGAAGAAGCGCTCCGTGTATCGCTACTGACGCGCGGCCGGCGTGGTGTCGAACTGACGCCGGCCGGCGAAAGCCTGCTCGATCATGCCAGGGTCGTGATCCACAACGTGGAAACGATGCGCGGCGATCTCCTGGCCTATGCAAGCGGCGCCAGGGCTACCATCCGATTCCTCGCCAACACGTCGGGCCTTTCCGAATATCTGCCGAAGGCGCTGGCCGTCTTCCTGAGCCAGCATCCTCATATCTCGATCGACGTTGAGGAGCGCGAGAGCTCCGATATCGCCCGCGCCATTTTGACCGGATCCGCCGATCTGGGGCTCGCCGCCGAACACGCGCTAGCGGATAGTATCGAGCGGATCCCGTTCAGCGAGGACCGCCTGGTCCTGGTCGCAGCCCGCGGCGACGAACTGGCGCACCGGCGGCAGGTCGCCTTCAGTGAAGTGGTGGAGCGCGATTTCGTCGGCCTGCTCAGTTCGATCGCGCTGCATACCCATGTCAGCGGACACGCCGCGCGGCTGGGCGCCCGCCTGCGTTTTCGTGCGCGGCTGAACAATTTCGATGCGATCGGCCAGTTGGTCGCCGCCGGCATTGGCGTTGCCGTGATGCCCGAGGTTGCTGCAAAGCGATGCGCGCGATCGATGAAGATCAACGTCGTCAGGATCAAGGATCGCTGGGCCAATAGACGGCTGGTGATCTGCGCCCGCAGCTTCAAATCATTGCCAAAGCCTGCGCAGCAACTGTCCGAACACCTGCGAAAGACGGCGTTGCGCTGAAGGCCGCACGGCATTCAAGCGAGCCATCTTCACTTCGCCATCCCGACGCCGGCGTCCCTGATCACCTTCGCCCATTTCTTGCTCTCGGCGCCGATGTAGTCGCGAAAATGCTCCGGCGTGTCGCCGGCAACCGTGAGGCCCTGGTCGGCGAGTTTTTGCGCGACCTGCGGATCGCGCATCGCCTCGTTGGTGACCTTGTTGATGAGATTGATGATGTTCGCGGGCGTGCCGGCCGGCGCGATCATGCCGTACCAGTTTTCGATCAGGAGGTCCGGCATGCCGACCTCGGCGGTGGTCGGCACGTTGGGCGAGGTCGGCGCGCGCTTGGCCGCGCCCAGTGCAATCGGACGCAGCGTGCCGGACTTGATATGCGGCAGGATCACCGGCAGGTCGAGGAACGCCATCTGCACCTGCTGGCCGAGCAGATCGTTGATGGCGGGCGCAGCCCCGCGATAGGGTACGTGCACGATGTCGATTTTGGCGGTCAGCCTGAACAATTCGCCGGCAAGATGCGGCAGGCCACCGACGCCGGCGGATGCGAAATTGAGCTTTCCGGGCTGGCTTTTGGCGAGCGCGACGAGTTCGTTCATATCCCTGGCGGCGACATTGCTCGCGACCACCAGCATCTCCGGCACCGTCGTCACCAGCGTGACCGGCGCGAAATCCTTTGCGACGTCGTAGGGCACCTTTTCCATCGTCGGGTTGATCACGAGCGAACTCGCACTGACGATGCCGATCGTGTAGCCGTCGGGGGCCGCTTTTGCGACGGCATCGGTGCCGAGCACGCCGCCCTGGCCGCCGCGATTCTCGATCACGACCGGCTGTTTCATCAATTCCGACATGCGCTGGCTGACCACGCGCGCGATGATGTCATTGGGGCCGCCGGGCGGGAATGGCACGATCAGCTTGATTGGCTTGTTCGGGAAATCCTGCGCCGAGGCCATTGCCGGCAACAACAGCAACGCCAGTCCCGTCAGCAACCTGCCGAGAAGTCCCATCGAACGCCTCCCCACGGTCCCGCGTCTATGCGCGTGTTGCGTGCGATCCTAGGGGATAGGAGGTGCAATGCCTAGCTCCGGCGAGGCGATGCAACGCAGCGAGTTGTCTTCGCTAACGCAGCAGTTCATCCGTGCGCGCGAGCCTGATCGATCGCCGGGTAATGAGCCGGCTCCAGACCCAGTTGTGATGACGGATGACGCTCGCCGCGTCGAGGTGAGGACGATCGCTCAGGGTATGGGCGTCCGAGACCACGACGACATTATGATCGTTCGAAACGGCCGATCGCACCGTCGCGTCGATGCAGAAGTCGGTTGCCCACCCGGTGATGAAGATCCGGTCGGGCGCAAGTTCCTTCAGGCGCGCCGCAAGGTCGGTCCCGGCGAAGGGATCGTTGAGGGTCTTGTGAACGAAAACGTCAGATGGATCGCGCTTCAACTCGGGAACCAGCGCCCAGCCAGGCATTTCGGGCTCGAAGTCGTCGCCCTTGCCGCCGCTGTGCTGCACGAAGAGGACCGTGCCGGAGCGTTCGCGGATATCTGCGGCGAGCCGGTTGATGCGCTCGATGACAGCGGCGAGGTCGTGCTTTGGGTCGCCGTTGAGGAGACCGGCCTGCATGTCGACGACGAGCAAGACGTCCATCGCAGGCGCTCGATCGCTAGCTGTTGAGCAACTTCATCGCCGCTTCGTGCACCCGCGGGTCGCCGGCGGCGATGATGCGGCCGCCGCTCTGGGCGGGTTTGCCCTCCCAGTTGGTGACGACGCCGCCCGCACCGGTGATGATCGGGATCAGGGCCGCGATGTCATAGGGCTTGAGTTCGGTCTCGATGACGAGGTCGAGATGACCGGCCGCCAGCATGCAGTAGGAATAGCAGTCCCCACCATAGCGCGACAGCTTCACCGAATTCTCGACCCGGCCAAAGATCTCGCGATCGGCGGCATTCATCAGCAGGGGACTGGTGGTGTAGGAGGTCGCTTCCTCCAGCGACGCGCAGCGCCGCACGGTGAGCCGGCGTTCGCCCGACGGTCCGGAATAATGCGCCGAGCCGGAGTCCCCGGAAAAGCGCTCGCCGATATAGGGCTGGTGCATCATGCCGAACACCGGCGTGCCCTTGTGCAAGAGCGCGATCAACGTGCCCCAGATCGGAAAGCCGGCGATGAAGGACTTGGTGCCGTCGATCGGATCCAGCACCCAGACATAATCGGCGTCCTCGCGCTCGTTGCCGAATTCCTCGCCGACGATGCCGTGCTGGGGAAAGTTGGCCTTGATCAGGCGGCGCATGACCGCTTCGGCGGCGCGGTCGGCCTCGGTGACGGGGTCGAAATCGCTCGCGCTCTTGTTGTCGATCGAGAGCGAGGTCCGGAAGAACGGCAGGATGGTCTCGCCGGACGAGGTGGCAAGGCGGCCGATGAAGGCTGTAAAATCGATGACCGTCACGGCTGTTCCTACCGGAAGAGATGAATGTCGCTTTCTTGCCTAGCCCAATCCGGGCCGCCGCGCACCGTCAACGGCAGGTTATTCGCAGTCCATTGCGGAACATGCTTTCGAATCGGCTTTCGACTAGGGTTCGTTTAAGCGTGGATTTTTGGTTAGTCCGTCCATCACGAAGTTGCGAGTTTTTGGTATACCAGCACTGCAGTGCAGTCCGAGCCAAATCGACGCATCCTATAAGTATCTGATATTATTTGTATATACCCCATGTTGTGGGTGTGTTGCCGATCTGCCAGCCTGTACCGTATTGCGGCGGAAAAGATCCGAAAACACTTGCGTTTTGTGCAGCGCGGCGGCATATTGTTGCGGTGCGGTAGCGCCTCGCGCTATCGCTGCCCTCCTTGGGCGTTTCCTCCCTAGACTTGGGCCGCTTGTTCATTCAAGCGGCCCTTTTTTCTTGCCTTGTCATTCCCGGGCGCGCCTCTTGGCGCGAACCCGGAATCCATCGGGCCACATACGCTGGCGTCTAGATGCAGGTTCGCTTCGCGCCCCGGAATGACGGGAGAGTCTACTCCGCCGCCGCCTGGAACGGCCCGAGATCCCCCAGCGGAACCTGCGCCAGCGCATCGGCGAGGGCGGCGAAGTCCGCCCGCACCTGCGCGAAGCGGGGGCCGCGTTCGCGGCGGCGCTCATCCATGTAGATCGCGCGGTTGAGTTCGAGCTGCACGGTGTGCAGACCGCTGGCCGGGTTGCCGTAATGCTCGGTGATGAAGCCGCCGGCATAGGGCTTGTTGCGCCCGACCGAATAGCCGAGCCCGTTCATGATGTCCTCGACGACATCGGACAGCAGGCTGGCGCAACTGGTGCCGTAGCGGTCGCCGATCACGATATCGGGCCTTCGCGGCTCGTCGCGCGACACGCCGACCGACGGCATCGAGTGGCAATCGACCAGGATCACGGTGCCGAAAGCCTGGTGAGCCTTGTTGATCAGCCGCCGCAGCGCCCGGTGATACGGCTTGTAGAGCGCCTCGATGCGCCCCAGCGCGTCGTCGACGGCAAGCCTCTCGCGGTAGATTTCCTGGCCGTCGCCGACCACGCGCGGGACCGTGCCGAGACCGCCGGCGACCCGCATCGAACGCGTATTGGCAAAGCTCGGCAGACGGCCAGTGAACATGCGCGGATCGAGCTCGTACGGCTCGCGGTTCACGTCGACATAGGAGCGGGGGAAATTGACCCGAACCGTGGGAAACCCCTGCTCGCTCAAATCTCCGATCAATTCGTCCATGAACGAATCCTCGGAGCGGCGCAGCGCTGCGAGGTCGATCCGGGAGGCGTTGAGGAATTCGAGCGGATACACCGAGCCGGAATGCGGCGAATTGAAGATGATCGGCGCCCGCCAGAGCGACGGCTCCACGATCTCGAACGGAGGCGACAGTTCGCCATCAAACTGGGTCATCGTCGGGCGCCGTCCCTTGAATGTCCGCTTTTCCTTGGAGCCGATCGATCTCGTGACCGAACCTGCTGGAGGAGGGAGCTTTGTAAGAATGCATTGTCCGTAATCGCAATCATTAAGCCAAGTGAAAAAAGCCACCTCGCTGCTTGGAACGCGTCGCAACCGCCCGAAAACCGCCGCCTTGTTCGATCTTGGTACCTTCAGCTACATAGATTTGCGCCGCCTGACGCTGCCAAGACGCCGTTACCTTTCACTCGAAATTTACCCTCTGTCAGGCTTAGTGTGCCAATGATCCTCCAAGCCGGATGCGACGACTGACCGCCATGCACAAGATCCTGCTCGCCGAAGACGACAACGACATGCGCCGCTTCCTGGTTAAAGCGCTGGAAAACGCGGGGTTTCAGGTCTCGCCCCACGACAATGGCATGTCGGCCTATCAGCGGCTGCGCGAGGAGCCGTTCGAGATGCTGCTCACCGATATCGTGATGCCGGAAATGGATGGCATCGAGCTGGCGCGCCGCGCCTCGGAACTCGACCCCGACATCAAGATCATGTTCATCACCGGTTTCGCCGCGGTGGCCCTGAATTCCGATTCGGAAGCGCCCAAGAACGCCAAGGTGCTGGCCAAGCCGGTGCACCTCCGCGAGCTGGTCAGCGAAGTAAACAAGATGCTGGCGGCCTGACGCGTCCCGATTCGCGGGGAATCGCGTCAGAAATTACTGCCAAGCGTCCTTGCGGGGGCGCTTTGGAGCCGATATACGGACCCCACCCAATACGATAAAAGCTGGAGCGGGATGACGGGTTCATCCCATTCTGGGGCGCGTAGCTCAGCGGGAGAGCACTACCTTGACATGGTAGGGGTCACAGGTTCGATCCCTGTCGCGCCCACCATCTTTTTCAATGATCCGGCCACCCTGCCGCCTTCGGCCAAGCGAGCCGTTTCTAACAAATTTCGACGGGCCCCTTAGAGGCCTTGATAGCGTCCGTTTCGGCGCGAGACGCAGTCGGGTTGTTGGGTGGCCGACTGACGGCCATTCCGTACTGGTGATTACGGCGACGTGCGCGGCGCTTACCTCGCTACGCCCGTAGCGTTACGAAGCATCGATCCGCAGCCCGTACCATTGGTTCCACCACGAAGAACTCGCCGAGCGCTTGAAGCGGACGCGACGCATCACGCGTCCGAGGCAGCGCGGGCGCCACGACGATGTTCCAACCCCTGGTGGACGAGGCGACAGCGGAGAGCGTTTTCCAGCGAAGTGGACACCGGCTCGCGTGAAGAAAACGCGTCAAAACAAGAGTCTAGAGTCTAGAGTATCGTTCCGATTCAATCGGACCGGAATAGGCTCTTAGAGCACGCCACAACCCGCCGAGACCGCAGCCAGAACATTCGCTTGTTTGAATGCCATGTCGGCGACGAATTTCCGCGGATAGCGCATGTACTGCCCGACGCGTGAGGCGGCGTCGATGACCGCCGGCAGCGGGTCGTCGGAATCGTGAATTGCATCGACGACCCGGCCTTTGTACGTCTTGCGCCACTGGCGCCAGTGAGAGGCTTCCTCTCTGGAAATCCTTTTGAACATCTGTTGCGCGGCAACGGTCAGGGACAGGCTGAAGCCGTTGCAGAATGCCAGCGACGGCTCCTCGTCCCGCAGTTCAGCTCGGGTAATCAGCCGCTCCAGTTCCTCGGTTGCTCCGGTCGCGCCGGCGTAGACCAATCCTGGAAGATCCATGCCGCGCGCGATATCGAATGCGAGCTGGTTGTAGAAGCGTCCATTGAAATCGATCAGCAGCATTCGGTCCTGTGCGACAACGAATTCCAGCTCGAAGGCGCCATAATATCCGATGCGTTCGCACAACTGAATTGTCCGCTGCGCAATCTCCGGAATCACCTCGGCTTCCTCAAAGCACAAGCCGATGCCGAGGCGGCGCGGAAGTTGCAGTATTTTCATTGCAGCGCGCATGACGACATGCGAGCCGGACATGTCGCGAAATCCCGACAGCGAGTAAATTTCCTTCGCGGACTCGGGATAGTACCGCTGCAACATCGGCATCGCCATTTCGGGAAACCGCTTCGTGAAAGCGTTCTTCAAGCCGAAAACGCTCGATAGCCTGTCGTAGATACCGCCGCGGTTCATTGTGGCGGTATTTATCAGCATTCCCTTCGCACCGCTGCTGGCGCAGAGCTGCGAGCGCGGCTTGGCAACGATCTGACCTCCGACCTCGCGAACCGTTCGATCGGCATCATCGGCAGATTGCGGAAACCACGTTTCCGGCGTCTCGATGCCGACCGCACGCGCATGTTGGTGAAGCAATCCCTTGTCGAGAATGCACATCATGGTTTCGAGGTTCGGCTGGTAAAGATCGAAAACGGAGCTCAGCTCCTCCCGCCGATCGGCAAGCGCAAAGGAAACGGCATCGCTCGTCGCGTAGATTGCGCGGCGAACGCCATCCCGGCCCAGCGTCAGCAGCCAGTCAGGCCAATCTTCAGCTTCGAAAGGCGGAGAGCTGAGGTAGGATTTCGAATAACGCGAGCGCCGCCCGGTGCTAAGCAGCCCGTTGTCGACGGCCACCACCGGTATGCCCGCGCGCCCCAGAGAGCGTATGGCCGCGACCGTGCCATAGTAGCTCGCATTGCACAGGACCATCGGAACTCGCGCACGATCTTGATGCCGCATCAGAACAGACCAATCATTTCAAAGCCTGGCGTTTCTCGCTGGTCGGAGATCGCTCAACCCGATCCAGAGCAACAATGTCATCGAACGTCTCCGCGCGGCGGAGCAGGTGCACGTCCAGACCGTCGACCATCACGATCGCCGGACGGGGAAACGAGAAGGAAGTTGAGAACGGCACGAAGTATGCCCCGGCGTCCATTATCGCGAGCGCATCGCCGACAGCCAGTTCCGGCAAAAGGGCCGACCACGACAGTACGTCACCCGGACTGCAGATGGGGCCGGCGAGACGGTATGTCAGGAGACGTTCGTGGTGCATCCGGGATGCAGGCAGGATGTGGTGAAACTCGGACCGCGCGGCTTCGGCAAGATTGATACCCGCATCGAGAATGGCCCAGCCGGGCTTGGGGTCGCTTGCGTTGAGCGACAATACGCTGGCGATGAGGACCTGGGCGTTGCCGGTCATTGCGCGCCCCGGCTCGAAGAATATCCTCGGACATGGCCTGGCCCTCGCGGCGTAATGGCCTTCCACCTTTTCGACGACACACCGCACGTACTGGCGAATGCCAATTGTGGCGTCGGGCAGGGGCGCCGGAATGGGCGCCTGGAAAGTCATGGAAAGCCTTCGATCGAAATCGGATATTCCTGCCACGGTCGGCGTCGCGAGGCTTCCTCCGAAATCAAGAATGGCCAATTCTACGCCCAGCTCGTTTTTCACCCGATCGGCGAGTGCCAACACCTCATCGACATATGCAAGGACCTGCGGCTCGCTGCGCACCATGCCGCCCACATGGCAGTGGATCGCGACGAGCTGCAATACGCCACTGTCGTGCACTTGCTTGATGGCGGCAAACGCTTCGCCACGGCCGATGGATAGCCCGAATTGTCCGCTCCATCCTGATGAGGCGGCGACGCGTACACCGATACGAGGGCGCTTGCCGAGCGCACGTGCGGCCGAAGCGACGACGTCAATCTCCTCGCGGTGGTTGACGTTGAGCAGAAGGAGATCCAGCGCAACCGCATCACGAATGGCAACGGTCGATTTCGCCGGCCCATTGAAGACGATGCGATCGGCCGATACACCGAGTTTCAAGGCGAGCCATAGTTCATACTCGGAAATAACCTCCGCTCCGATGCCTAGGCCGTGCAGTAGTTGAAGGACGCCGGGGACAGGATTGCTCTTGTAGGAGTAATAGATTTCTGCCCGCGTACGGTTCGCCGCGTTGATCGCGAGAAATTCTGACGCATTCTCGCGCAGCCGCCGCGCCAGCACGACATGTAGCGGTGAACCCCACTTCTCCCGCAGGGACGCCAGGTTGATGCTATCGCAGGCAAGATGTCCTGACGGCGTCACGGTCAGTCCCCAGTGCGCAGGCGTCACCTCGTGCCCACCAGACCGGTACTGGCGAACGGCAGGTCCCAAAAGCTGCCTGATTTGCTTTTTCGCTCTCCTCAACATTGAATCGCAGACTTTCTGGTTTTCGGTATCTCCAGGGGAAAAACCCTGGGAGCCCGCGCGGCCCGCGAGTTCATCCGTGTGTTGTGATGAACGGTCTTTAACAAGACTTTAATCGTATGGCCTTCACCCTTGAGGGCATTCACCAAAAGCGGCACGCAGTCGAGTACCGACATTGGACGAACGCGTGCTACCCGCCGTCTTCCTGTTGAAAACGCGATGTCCGCCATGTGCGGAACGCTCGTCGGGCCTGAGCCGGGTTGGAAAGTAAGGGACGCAAGTGTCCGCGCATCCAGGCGACATTGCTCGGATTTACTGCGGCTATTCGTCGTCGGGTTCTTTCGAAGACGATGAGCCCCGGAATGAGCGCCAGTCACCCTTGATCGCCTCGAAACCCCGAAGTCTTTCACGCCGCGCGGGTGAAAGCCCAGCAACAAATGCCGACCGCTGAAGCCATCCGTGCAAAAAAAATGCTGTGAACCCGATGGCAAAACATGCAGCAAACCAATACCCGTCCAGGAAGATCCGCTCCTCCTACCCGGAAGTCACGAGATCGTAGCACGCCCGCTTGGGACTTGCGAAAATTGTGAACCGATTTAGCGGAAGAACCTCGCGGCAAACTGTCTCAGCCAAAAGACCAACGCAAGTCAGCGGATTTCGGCAAGGCTTGGTCGTGCATGGCGGCCCGTGATCGCCAAAGATCGCCCGCGCGGGCCCGACGCGATCAAGGATTTGCAGACCAAAGCAGGGTGGCGCGGAGAAACCCCGCGGTCTGCAATTTGGCCGGTCAGTCGAATACGCCGATGTCGGATCCAGGCACACATCGAATAATCAGGCGATTTGATTTAACCTGCGCTGCCAGCCCTCAACATTTCGTCTCGTCATTCCTTGGCGAGACGTGGGATGGACATGTTTCCCTGGATTTGCCTCTCCTTCAAACTCCATTTTCCGGAAAAGGGTTCCGGTTGTAAAAAGCCACCTCGATCATGCATTGCTGAAAACCGATAGGCCGATTAGGTCGCACTTGAACAATTCAAATTATGGTTGTCATACCTCGGTTGCTACGGCCGGGAAAGGTTCAGGCCGCCTCGGTGAGGTGACTTTGTACTGGTACCGATGCCGGTTTACGCAGGTGTGATAAGTCCACATGGAGCAGCGCAAGTCACGGCGGGTCGTGTTCGAGCGAGGCTATGGCGCTCACATGATGGCGATCGACGGCACCTGGCGCCGGTCCTGCGTCGTCGAGGACGTGTCGGACACCGGCGCGAAACTCTCGGTCGAGAGTTCGATCACGGGGTTGCCGCTCAAGGAATTCTTTCTGCTGTTGTCGTCCACCGGATTGGCGTTTCGACGCTGTGAACTGGCCTGGGTGAACGGTGAGAAGCTCGGCGTCATCTTCAAGAGGCCGACAGAAAAGAAGGCCAAAAGTTCACGATAGCCGGACCCGATGCGCCGGCGTCGTCAGGGCCGCCTCGTCAATGAATAATTAATCTTGGCAAGGCAGTTTTCTCCGAGCGGACCTTGTGATGCTTACCGCGCGACAAGGTCTGATTTTCATGACGAGATGGTTCGCCCTGGTACCGGTTCTACTGGTGCTCTTCGTATTCGGTTCAAGTCAGCCTGTCCGGCTGGCGCAAGCCCGTGTCGTGGCCCCGAGCGGTCCTGCCCCGCTGGCTGCGGTCAAACGAACCCAGGCGAAACACGAGAAGCCGAAGCCTGCCGATCTGGATCCAGAGACCAGGCTGGCCGCTTTTCCAGTTCATTCTCCGGAATGGTGGGCAGTTCTCGGTGCGATCGAGGCCGAAGAGGACGCCAGGCTCGCGAAAGTGTTGGTTATCTGCAAAGGCTGCTTCGATCCGATGGGAAACGACCATCCGGATCAACCAGGTAGATAGCAAGCCGGCAATGCTTCGTCGGCGTTGTGCACGGCTGCGCGGCTCATGATCTCGTGCTGGAAAATTTTCTCGGGTATGGACGCGCGTTCCTGCCAGCGCGAGGTTTGATCGCGAGAATTGCCCATATCGGGAAGCCACGCGTCAGCCGTTGCCATTTGTAGCCACCGGCGGCTTTCGGTCTTTCTCCAGCCAAATGCCATGTCGCGGCGATTTTGGCTCGATGGCCCAGGCGCTCCACCAGTCCAGAAAAGCGGCCAACCATGTTCATCCCCGTTCCATTGCAGATGGCCGTTCAGCGGCCGGGCTCGACGTCACCCGCAGCTTGCACGAGCAGTTTTCGGCTTCGCGATGCTACGGGAATCGAACCGCTCGGAAAGCCGGCAGTCCGGGTGTACCAATTCTGGTAGCAGGACCGCGGTCAAAGCCGATCAGCGAACAGGTTGCTGGCCGATGCCGCGTCGGGTTCGTGATCAGGGGGCAACCCCAATCGCAATTCCGATCCCGATAATCGCCAGCGACAGGATGATCGTCAGTACGTCGATCGTCAGCCAAGCAGGTATGCGTTTCGCAGGCCGGGTCATAGCGCGTGCCCTCTGCGGCCCACGTTATGCATCGGATGGCCGCAAATGGCTGTGAACCGCTTCACACGTTTTTGCGCCAGGTCGGAAAGGCGCCGAGCACGTGGGCCATGATGCTGCCGCTCAACGTGCCCGAGGCGGCAATAGTGGCTTGAAGCAGCATTGTATTTTGGGGGCAGGGAATGCGGCCCTGTTTGCAATCCTCTGCCGCCATCGGCATGTTTCCGGAACCGGCAACCGCGAAGCTTGACAGACCTCGGCAAAAGCCGGGACTGTGTCGGCTCGCAAGATCGATGGCGACGACCTGGGCCCGCAAGTCAGTCTGCAGGGGACCTGAGACGTTGCCTAGACGACTGTTTTCCTGCCAACTGCGTGCCGGAAGCATCAGTTGGATGACGACACGGACAATATCCATGGATTCGGAGATAGTGCGATCAGACGGAGGGGATGCAACTCCGGACTCCTCCCGAGAGGTCGAGTTCGCACTCATGCTTTCTCGTGTGATCGACTCGGTCAGCAAAAATCCGGACTACCTGCGCGCCACCATCTACGAACTCGCTCGACACAAACTTAAGGAGGAATTCCAGTCGGAAAGTGCCGCGGACGTGCGACAGCTTTCCAAATCGCTGGAAGTTGCCATTCAGGGCGTGGAGGCATTCAACAAGAAGAAGATCGGCGTTGAAGCGGCCCTGCTGGGATTAGACATCACCCAGGAGAACTCGCTAATATCAACGTTGGCTTCACGCCAGGAAGTCACGCCGGTCGTCCAACAGGCTCCCCCGCTCATCGAAGCTCGTGTCTTCGGGTCTGGCGGCGCGCCCGCCTGGAAGCGAATCCCCCGCTTCGGGGCCGTTCGGTGGTTCGCTGCGGCTCTCGGGATCGGACTCTCCGTCATCGTTACCGTGGTCTCGCTTGAACTGCTTCGGAACAGGGGATTTCTCGCCGTCAATCAGCCGGCGCCGATCGTGCCGAAGGCCGAACCCGCTGCTCCACCGCAAGTCGCACCAACCGTCGTGGAGCCAAAGGCTGCGGCTCCGTCGCCTCTTGTGCCAACGTCGTTCGGCATCTTCGCGATCAGCGACGGCAAGCTCCACGAACTCGACGTGCTGCCGGGGCGGGCGCCGGACCCGCGCATTGCCATTTCGTCTCTCATCACGACGCCGAGCCGCGCCACGCTGCCGGACGGGCATGTCAGCTTTGTCATCTATCGTCGGGATTCTGCGACCAATGCGGCCGATCGGGCCGAGGTTCGGCTCATTGCGAGGATCGAGAAGGAGGCGAGCTTCGGCAAGGACGGCAAGCAGATTGTCACTGCTATCAATGACAATTGGGTTATGCGGAACATCTCGGTCCCGTACCGAACGGGGCCCAAGAAGGACTATCCGGACATGTATGAAATCCGGAGTGAAGATCCGAATGTTCCGTTGTCGCCGGGGCGCTACGCGCTCGTGATCAAGGGCCTTGCGTACGACTTCACCATTGCAGGCCAGGCCACGGACCCGCGGTTATGCCTCGAACGATTGTTGGCAAACAACGGTCAGTTCTATTCCGAGTGCCGGAAGCCGTAGCCACGAGCGGCAACCATTCCGGCGAGCCTTGCTGGCGCAACAACAGATTTTGACCCCGGGGTGCGTTCCAAGATAGAATCTCGACGGGAATCAAATGGGCCTTGCCGAGCGATGTTTTCCTTCCGCGCTAAATCTGATGCCAGGTTTCGGTCTGCCGATCGCGATCGCGAGACGGATGAGCGACGTTTGGCGCCGATAAAGAGCGCGGTCCGCGAAGCTTTGCTAGCGGCCGAGCGAGAGAAGACGGCTCTGGGCCAACGCCTCGAGCAGGCTCGAACAAGGGCGACGATCCTGGCGGGTACGGATACCTACGAGCACGAGACGCGGCTGCCGGAGAAGTCCGCCGGACTGTCCGAGAGCGAGGCCGAGATGAGCCGGGCGGAAAGCCGTTTGCTCGATCTTGATCGGCACATCTCGAAACTGAAGCTGATCGAAAGCGCTGTGCTCGACTAAAGCCGCTTCCGCTCCGATTGAATCGCTCTAACGCGCAACGCCGTTGAAAGCGCTAACGACGGAAGCTCTCTTTCGCCAGGTCGCGGGGGGCAATCGGATCCGCTCCTTCGCCGCTCGCCTCTCGTCCGGCGCCATCCGTCCGACGGGTCGATTGATCGGCATAGGCCGTGCGCGCGAACAGTCGCGCAATCTTGTGGGTGTACCAGAAGGCCGCTCCGGCCCGCAAAAGCAGCCCCAGGACAAAACCTACGTTCAGCACGATCAGCAGGGCGAGTGCACCCGGTACGCCCCATCCGGCCATCTTGTTCCAGATTAGCTGCGCCATGGCCGATATGACCAGGATCGCGAGGCCGGCCGGAACCAGAACATAGACGCGGTACCGCAGCCCGAGTGCCGTCCCAAACAGACATACCGCAGTCACCAGCAATGCCACCGTTTGGTCCATCATCGACCCCTTACCTTCGGGCTGGTTACCAGCACGTGAAGCAAGTTCGCCACAAGTATGTCGCGCGAAGGTTGTAGATACACCTTAACGAGGTATGTATTGGAACTCCAAAGCATTTTTGCCGAGCCTGGTAGAAATTCCCTGGGGCGAGCCACGCTATGCTACGCAGCATGACAACCCTCGCGCTTACATTACGCAGTCGGTAACTACGCCGGGAGGCAAGCGGTCTCTAAGGACGCGAGCTGGCATAAAGTTTTCCCCAAGTATCGAATCAACAATACACGATCCTGGTTCCAATACCCTTACCAAATTGACAACGCGCTGCGGCATACGTCCGCGCAAGATAACGGCGGACCTGCCTAGATGTTCCAATGGAACTTGATGGTCGCTCATGTGCGCTCGATGGTTCGCATATCAGGCCGGCAAGCCGTTACCGGTCCCGGAATAACATGATCGAGCGTGGCTGGCGCGAGGCTTGCGGCCCGCCTCGGAAACCGCCGTAGGCGGAGCCTATCTACACTCATGGTAAAGGCCAGGTTGCCGGGAACGTGAAAGGCGCCACCTTACTCGATAGTGAGGGCACCGCTTCGATAACGAGACAGCAATGCTTTCGGCCGAATATGCGCTGTCGCCGTCGGCAAGAGCGCGCCTGGCGCCGGGCAGGCTGACGTATTGCGGGCCGGAAGATGGGAAACGCCTCGCGGTTTCGTGTAGGCTGGCCGGGCGCAGAGGGTTTTTTGGACTGGATGTGAGCCATGTTGAGTGGCGTCGTGATTGCGATCGTTTGCCTGCCTGCCCTTCTGACATTCGTCTGGTTTTTCGAGGTCGTGGCTGGCTGTTTTGCCTTGCGCAACGCGAGGGCCGCTTCCATTGCCGCGCCGGGCGGTGGGTCTCATCGAACGACGGTACTCATTCCCGCCCATAACGAGGGTACGGGAATACTTCCGACCATCCGGGACGTCGAGGCCCAGCTCGGACCCAGCGACAGGATCCTCGTGGTCGCAGACAACTGCACGGATGACACGGCCGCAATTGTCAGGGAAGCAGGCGCCGAAGTGACGGTGCGCACTGATCCCGCGCGGCGCGGCAAGGGCTATGCGCTGGAGTTCGGCGTGCGGCATCTCGCGCTCGATCCGCCCGACATCGTTGTCGTCATGGATGCTGATTGCCGGCTTGGCCAGAATGCGCTGCGGCACCTGTCGGAGCGCGCAATGGCCACCGGACGTCCGGCGCAGTCGCTTTATCTGATGCTGGCACCGGAGAATGCGCCGCAAGGCAAAGGGGTGAACCTGTTCGCCTGGCGCGTCAAAAACTGGATCAGGCCGCTTGGCTTGAAGTTGTTTGGGCTGCCAACCCAGCTGTTCGGCACCGGGATGGCATTTCCGTTCAGCCTGCTCGTCGACCGCGACCTCGGAAACAGCCGCCTTGCGGAAGATTGCGCCCTGGGGATCGCGCTCGCCTCGGCGGGCCATCCGCCGCTGTTCGTCGGTGAGGCAAGGGTCCACAGCCATTTCCCGGTGTCGCAGGCCGGCAGCGCGTCGCAGCGCGAGCGCTGGGAGAAGGGGCATCTTGAAAATATCATCGACCTGGTTCCTGGGGCGCTCGTCGAATCGGTGCGTGGTGGAAAGCCTGGTCTGGTAGCGCTTGCCGTCGACATGGCGGTGCCGCCGTTGTCGCTGCTTGTGCTTGTGACGGTCCTCTGCGTGATCCTCGGCGGCGCAGCTTTTATGCTGGGTGCATCGCCGGCGGCTCTTGTCATATCGTTGCTGAGCGTTCTGCTTGTTGCGCTCGGCACGGCGCTTGCGTGGAGGACTGTTGGTCGCGACGTGCTGCCGCTTCGCGAACTGTTCCGCCTTCCCCTGCATGTCATCCGAAAATTTGGTTTTTATCACGGGATTGCGAGCGGGAAGGCCTCATCGTCCTGGATCAGAACGGACCGCAAGTGACTGCGCGTCCAAACCGCAAAACGACTCGCGCGCAAGCGGGTCTCGCAAATGGAAATTCAAACGAACAGGCGTGATGTCTGTGCGTGCGCCTGGGAGCCCTAGAAGAATGGCCAGTTACGAGTTTGGATTTCTGTTGGAGCAGGCTCTCGGACACGTTACGCACGCAAAGAACCTTCTCACGAACGTCGCCCGTGATCCCGAGGTGCGCCCGCATTGGGGACTGATCGATTTTGAACCCACGGGAATTGCCGGAAAGATTCCTGTCTATCGGAGCAACTGGACGGTGCGGGCAGGTGTGCGCGCCTACCGCGAGGTTGCCCGCATGAACAGGCAGACCAAACTTGACGCCCTGTTCTTCCATACACAGGTGCCGGCCATCCTCGCACAGCGTTGGCTCCGCAGGATACCCGGCATCGTCTCGCTCGATGCCACCCCACTGCAGTACGACGAACTTGGCGCGTTCTATAAGCACGAGCAGGGCTCTGCCTGGCTTGAGAACCTGAAATGGCGCCTGAACCGCGACTGCTTCAGGTCAGCGCGCCGGCTCGTCGCGTGGTCGGAATGGACCAAGCTCGGTCTGGTGCGGGACTACGAAGTGCCCGCCGACAAGATCACCGTCATTCCTCCTGGCGTGAATGTGCAGGAATGGCGTCGGCCGACACCACGCGTGCCTCACGCGAATCCGGTCAAGATTCTCTTCGTCGGGGGGGACCTCGAACGCAAGGGAGGGCTGGTGCTCCTCGAGGCCTTTCGTGCGCTTCGACATTTGGGGGTCGAACTTCATCTGGTGACCAAAGAACGCCCCGCGCCGGAGCCGGGCTTGTTCGTCTACAACGGTCTCCAGGCCAACAGTCAGCCACTGAAGGATCTCTATCACAGCTGCGATATCTTCGCTCTGCCCACCTTTGGGGACACCTTTGCGATGGTGCTCTCGGAGGCTGGCGCCGCCGGCATGGCGATCATCTCGACGAAGATGGCGGCGATCCCCGAGTTTGTCCGGGACGGAGAAACGGGCCTTACGGTTGCGGCGGGCGATACAGCTGCACTGACACAGGGGCTGCGTGATCTCGTGACAAATCCCGCTCTCCGCATGACCCTTGGTGAAGGTGCGATGGCTCGCGTAGCGCGTCACTACGACGCCCCGACCAATGCAGGCGTTCTCCTCGACCTGCTCAAGGCGGAGGCAGACGCGGCACGCGTTGAAGGGCTTTCGGCGCCCGCGCGGTAACTCCTGGCGGGGGCGCGTCGGTGAGCAAACGCAAATATGGTTTACAGGGGCTTGTCTCTGAGGGCACCCGCAGAAGGAGATGGCGGAAGTTCCGCGGAAGCGCACTACCAACGCCTTTTCAAAGCGCGCAATTCGTGGCAGGTGTTGCATGGGACATACGTTTGTCCCGGTCCCAGCCCAGTTTTTGCCTGCTCACAAGGGCAATACTTGCGTCAATGATATGGTTTATTTTGAATAGTTTTTTGTGGAGCGGGGCAAAGCTGGTGTCCTCGGATGCTGTCGTTGAAGATTTGAGGATCAGCACGCTTCCGTTGACGGAGACGGCTGCACTTATCTGCCAGAACGCCGGATCGGCGGCGGCGAAGAATGTCTTTACGCTGAATCTCGACCACGTCGTGAAGATGCGCAAGGATGCGAAGTTTCGCGCGGCTTATCTGCGGGCCGGGCTGATCACGGCGGATGGCTTTCCCATCGTCCTTGCCTGCAATCTCCAGGGCAGCCAGGTCAGTCGCGTTGCCGGATCAGACCTGATCGCCCCGATCATTGCGGAAGCGGCGCGCTCCGGCAAATCCGTCTATTTCTTCGGATCGAGCTCGCAAGTCCTTAACGAGACGTCGCGGCTTCTTCGTGAGCGAAATGCAGGCCTGACGATCGCCGGCGTTTTTTCTCCTCCTCAAGGATTCGACCCTGCATCGGAAGACGCGCGCCACTGCATCGAGGCAATCGGCAACTCAAAAGCTGATCTCTGTTTCGTCGCCCTTGGCGCACCCAAGCAGGAGCTCTTTGCCGACCACGCGAAGAGCTTCTTGCCCAACGTATCGTTTGTCTGCATTGGCGCCGGCCTGGATTTCATCACGGGGGCACAGGTGCGAGCGCCCCATTGGATGCGGCGTTGGAACCTGGAATGGCTGTGGCGTGCCGTCGGCAATCCGCGGCGGCTTCTCTACCGCTACTTGCTGTGCATGGTTGCCCTGCCGGGCATTCTTGCCCGCGCGGCGCTTGTCCCGCGGCGGCGTTGAACCAGTGTTCTCAGAACTGCTCGCGAATTTTGATCCAGCTAAAAAGGAACCAGCGAGCGCAGACGAAAAAACAGCGGGCGTGGGCCACTAATGTCGCGGTCGACCACCGCCACGATCTGGCGGAGCTGACGCTCGATGTTGAGGTTTTCCTCGCACGCCTTGCGGGCGGCTCTGCCTACTCGCAGCCGGAGACCAGCATCGCCGATTAGGAGATCCAGCTTCTCGGCCAGGACACGCTGGTCGCTGGGGGGGACTAGGAAGCCGGTCTCGCCTTCCTTGATCAGCTCGGGGATGCCGCCCACGGCGCCGACCACCACGGGGAGGCCAGTAGCCATCGCTTCTAGCGAGGCAATGCTGCTGAAGTCGCCCCGGGTAGGCAAGCAGAAGATGTCCGCCTTCGAGTACAGGGACAGGAGCTCGGGGCTGTTGGGCTTAAGCCCGCAATGCACACGCACGTGGGGCAGCCAGGGTGCCAGCGAGGCTGAGCAGGGGATGGATGGAGTCGGGTTGCCGATAAACTCGCGCACCTTCATGGGGAGCCAGTCTGGCCAAGTGGCGATGTCAACCTCGACGTTCCTGCCGCTTACCGTCTCGGCCCACTTCAGCAGGAGGTCACCGCCCTTGCGCTCGAATTCGCCGCCGACCATCAGGATGCGCACCGCGCCTGTGGGGCGATCGGAGCGATCGACGAACTGCCAGCGGTGCAGGTTCGCGCCCGGCAAGACGGTGTGGACCTTGCTGGGATGGAGACCGTAATCGGCAACGATCCCCTCCGCGGCCCAGTCCGACATGCTGAATACCCCGCGGGCGACCTTGGGAAACATTGAGGCCAATAGCTCGCGTACCGCACGCATGGCCGCCGTCTTCTTGAAGAAGTGGTCATACCAAGGAGAAAGACTGAGCATCTTCGAGGGCGAGAAGTCGACGTAGATGTAGCTGCGGCGAGTCAGCATGTGGGGGATGAAGCGGAGGTTCCAGGATGCCACGAAGACGACGTCCTCGGGTCCCAGCCGCTTCAGTGCCTGTCGAAAGTGCCAAATCTCGTTACGCCGCCGCTTAAGTCCTTCTGGCACAAACGGTAGGGAGGCCACCAAATCACCCGACTGTTGGAGGTCCATCCCCACCCAGACGGAGCGGTCGCGCACTTCGGGCGGACAACTCTCCCTGAAGTTGTGAAATTGCGCCGCGTGCCCGTGCCCCAGCGTGAACGTCCAGCAGATCTTACTGGTCCCGCCAAGGGCAGTTGGGGAGATAGCAGCGCCGGCTGCTGACGCTGGCAAGGGGGCCGACATGGATCCACTATATCCGTTCTGCCGTTGCCGGCAACAGCGGTACTCGCGCTCAAACGACGTCCACAAGTCGTTCTATTGACGGTTCTTGATCTCCTCCGCCAGCAGCCGGGTAAACATCTCCGCCCCCGCCGGATTGAGGTGGTTGAGGTTCGCATACAGTTCGGGTCGCGTAAACAATTCAGGGTGCGTGGCGGTGCAGATGTCAACGAACTGCACTCCTGGCATTCCCGCGAGTGCCGCTTGCATTTTGTCCACCCACACGCGGTGCGCGGCCTCATCCTGGCGAAAGATTGGCGTATGCACCAGGAAGAAGCGGGTGCCGTTGCGCGCGGTCTCCTCGGCCAGTGCTCGCAGGTACCCAAGCTTCTGCGACGAGAAGGGAACGCTGGCCATCTCAGCGGCCGTCCGATCCTGGTCAAGGGCGTTCAACACTCCTGTTTCGGTCGCGGGATCAAGGGCCCCGCTGCCCATAGCGAACCCGTCATACGTTGCGGGCGGTCGATTGAACGCGTGCTTGGCGAGCGAAATGGTGGCGCCATTGAAACGATAAGTGCTGGACAGGTACGCGAAGCGCTTGGCGGGGTTTCCGGACGAGAGGATCTCACGTACAAGCGGGCTTTGGTCTATGTAGGGGGCAATAATCTGCGCGGTATTGACCTCGGTTGCACGCGGTATCAGCGACTCGATGTCGACGGTCAGCACAAGGATTTTTGGAGGCGGATGACGTTGCTTCCAGAGATCGTAGAGCATCATCGAGTAGAGAAAGTCCTGGCCCTTGTGGCCGGCGTTGTAGGCCGTCAACCCCAACTCCTTCTTGAGAACCGACGGCATGATATGGAATTGTGCACGCGACGAGCCCAAGACGAGGATCTGTGGCTCCTGCGTGAGGGCGTAATTGAGCAGGCCGCCGCGATCGCCGGTGAAGGTTTGGCGCTGGATGCGACCGATGACGTAGCCAATCCCTTGGTCCAGCAGCACCGCCGCCAGCAAGAACAAGACAATATTCCTCAGCGGCTTAGAATTGGAAATAGATGAACTGGCCGCCATTCTCTACTCCAAAAAGGGAAATCCCCAGCAGCATCGCCAGGGAAGTGGCGAATCGGGTGTTGGGGTAGCGATCGAGGTTGTCCCAATAGTCGGTGCGGCGGATCAGGAAATCCGCGACGATTACGATCAGCACGCCCAGCGCGCACTGGACCAGTATGGGATCGAAGAATAGCGACCCGGTGGGGATCAGTATGCGACGGACGATGCTGAAAGCGGTGGTCACATCGCTGGCGCGGAAGAACACCCAGGCGACTAGCACGAGATGGAAGGTTAACAGGACAGCCGCTAGCTGTCGCAGCAGGCCCCCCTTGTCGGTAATGCCCAGCCAGATTCGGGCGCTCACCCAAAGCCGTTCAACGATCAGATACATGCCGTGGAGGGCACCCCACACAATGAACGTCCAGTTCGCACCATGCCAGAACCCGCTCAGCAAGAAGACGACGAACAGGTTGAAGAAGTTGCGGCTCAACGAAACCCGATTGCCGCCGAGGGATATGTAAACGTAGTCCCTGAACCAGGTGGAGAGCGAGATGTGCCAGCGCGTCCAGAACTCGGAGATCGACCGGGAGAAGTAGGGGGCATCGAAGTTCTTCATCAACTCGATACCGTAGACGCGAGAGACGCCACGGGCGATGTCGGAGTAACCGGAGAAGTCGCAGTAGATCTGAAAGGCGAAACAGTAGGTGGCGACCAGCAGCGAGGTTCCGGTGTGATGGCTGCTCGTGTTGTAAATGGTGTCCGTGTAGATGGCCAGGCTGTCAGCCACCACCACTTTCTTGAACAGGCCCCACAGCACGAGCGACAGACCGTCCTGTACCCGAGAAATATCGAAGTGCTTCCGCTGGTGGAATTGGTACAGGAGGTTCTGGGGCCGCTCGATTGGCCCAGCCACGAGTTGGGGAAAGTACATCACGTAAAGGGCGAAAATGCCGAAGTGGCGCTCCGCCTTTTGCCGGCCCCGATAGACCTCGATGACATAGCTGAGGCTTTGAAAGGTGTGGAAGGAGAGTCCGATCGGCAGCACGATGCTCAGTGCCTCAATCGAGTAGTTCCATTGCAGTGCTTCAGCCAGCTCTGCGAAGTTTGCATTGAAAAAGTTGAAGTACTTGAAAACGAACAACACCGCGCAGACCGACACGATGCTCATGAAAAGGAATAACTTCTTCGCGCGCGGGTTCTGTGTGTCCTCGATGCAAATGCCGGAGAAGTAGTCGACGATGATCGTAAACGCCAAGATGAGAATAAAGATCGGTACGAAGAACATGTAAAACAAGCAGCTCGCCAACAGCAATATCAGCCAGCGCACGCGGTGGGGCAGCGCAAAGAACAGCGTAGTGACCACCACGAAGAAGATGACAAAGGAAAATGAATTAAATACCACGACTTGCTCAGCAGCTGCCGCCGTGAAGGTAGTCGCTCGGCGGAACCGTCAAGCTACCTAACTGCGCGACGAGGTCAATTGGCTAATCTGATCGAGGTCTCGATGCCGATCGTTGCGTGTCGTTAACCTTAGTACAAGATCAGAGAACCAGAGCCCGAGGAGCCAAACTCCGAATGCTTAACAGGTATCGGAGCTGTCTTTGCGCGTTTGCTGCCACCATTGCAACTCGCTGGCCGCAAGCGTGGAGTTCCGATCACTTGTGCGGGCTTCCCACCGACTCGCCGAATGTCAGCGGTGCGCAAAATCCGTAATGCGGATGTCCCGCTCAGAGCGATGCCCGATTGACAGCCCTTGTGTGCTCCGACGACCATCGTCGAAAGCAACGGGCGGATTTCATTCGTACGCCAGAATTTTGGCAGGTGCGGGCCGGACATAGATCGCCGCTCGTGAGAGCATTTCGTTCTCCTGCCGGTTTCGGTCCGTCGCGCAGCGATCAGGCTGCCGAAGACCGGGGCGTGAATTAGGGTCTGTACTCAATAGGATTCCATCTGAAAATAGTTTGTGATTCAAGCTTCTCAGCGGAAAGGAGGCTTAAATAGCAAAGCAGGTCTACTGGCTCAGCGATGCGGAATGGCGGCGGGTTGAGCCGTTATTGCCACGAGGGCGCAAGGGAGCCCATCGGGTCGATGATCGACGCGTGATCAGCGGCATTGTGCACATGCTGA
>JAESGM010000188.1_pt1 | contig 121785 bp, 112 predicted proteins | sample 9269721 | NCBI WGS metagenome assembly JAESGM01 (sample SAMN15720920, study PRJNA650825) | algae metagenome | isolation source: Komarekiella atlantica HA4396-MV6 and co-occurring heterotrophs from... | place: USA: Theobald House, Kauai, HI | collected 2009-07-29 | reverse complement strand
ATTAATCTAGTAGAGACGCGATTAATCTAGTAGAGACGCGATTAATCTAGTAGAGACGCGATTAATCTAGTAGAGACGCGATTAATCTAGTAGAGACGCGATTAATCTAGTAGAGACGCGATTAATCTAGTAGAGACGCGATTAATCGCGTCTGTACAAGGGTCAAAAGTTCCCCTTGCCCCATTCCCCAGCCAACAGTCCCCAGTCCCCAATCCCAAATATTACATCTTCGTTACATAAACTAGAGTAATCACTTTTATCAGTTGTCAATATGTATTAACAAATGTTGCATTTTTTATATCGATTTGTGTCATATAGACGACAAAATGCCTAGCAGGTAAGCGTTTTCTGATAAAAAGTTCATATTGCCGAAGAGAAGAAGTCAGTTGTGGCAGCATTTGTCACTACATAACTTCCAGTAGAGAACGCGCATCAAAGGAGCCTACCTGCATGTTCACCCACGTCAAGTCCACCATTAGACACATTGCGCCTGATAACCTGCGCGGACGTAATTTAATTAAGGTGGTCTATGTCGTGCTTGAGTCCCAGTACCAGAGTGCATTGTCGCAAGCGGTTCGCACGATTAACGAGAGCAATCCCAACTTGGCGATTGAAATCAGCGGGTACTTAATTGAGGAACTCCGCGACCCAGAGAACTACGAGGAGTTCAAACGGGAAATTGAGAGTGCGAATATCTTCATCGCTTCACTCATTTTCATCGAAGACTTAGCACAGAAAGTAGTAGCAGCTGTAGAACCACACCGCGATCACCTTGATGTTTCCGTTGTCTTTCCCTCCATGCCAGAAGTAATGCGCCTAAACAAAATGGGCAGCTTTTCTCTAGCACAGTTGGGTCAGTCGAAAAGTGCGATCGCCCAATTCATGCGGAAACGCAAAGAAAAATCAGGTGCGGGATTCCAAGATGGAATGCTGAAGCTTTTGCGAACACTGCCGCAAGTGCTGAAATTCCTGCCAATGGACAAGGCACAAGATGCCCGAAATTTCATGCTCAGCTTTCAGTATTGGCTAGGTGGTTCTCCAGAAAACCTGGAAAACTTCTTGCTGATGCTAGCTGATAAATATGTATTTAAAGGTTTAGAGAAACAAAATTTTGCATCTAATACATATCAAGCGCCAGTGGTTTATCCCGATTTAGGGATTTGGCATCCTTTGGCTCCCAGTATGTTTGAGGATGTTAGAGAGTACCTCAACTGGTACACAGCTCGTAAGGATATCTCTAACGATCTCAAAGATCCTTTAGCTCCCTGTGTCGGGTTAGTATTACAGCGCACCCATCTAGTTACAGGTGATGATGCCCATTATGTGGCAATGGTGCAGGAGTTGGAAGCACTAGGCGCACGAGTACTTCCCGTATTTGCTGGTGGTTTGGATTTCTCCAAACCTGTAGATGCCTACTTCTATGAACCAAATACCAACACACAGTTAGTAGATGCAGTGATATCGCTGACTGGTTTTGCTCTCGTTGGTGGCCCAGCAAGACAAGACCATCCTAAAGCAATTGAGTCACTCAAACGCTTAAATCGTCCTTACATGGTAGCGTTGCCCTTAGTATTCCAAACCACAGAAGAGTGGATGGATAGCGATTTGGGACTGCATCCGATTCAAGTCGCTTTGCAAATTGCAATCCCCGAATTGGATGGAGCAATTGAGCCGATTATATTATCAGGTAGAGATGGGACTACAGGCAAAGCGATCGCATTGCGCGATCGGGTTGAAGCTGTAGCCGAACGCGCCTTAAAATGGGCAAACCTCCGCCGCAAACCGAAACTTGATAAAAAAGTTGCCATCACCGTTTTCAGCTTCCCCCCAGATAAAGGCAACGTGGGAACCGCCGCTTACTTGGATGTGTTCGGCTCCATCTACGAGGTAATGAGAGCACTGAAAAATAACGGCTACGACTTACCAGAATTACCAGAATCCGCCGAAGCGCTGATGCAAGAAGTCATTCATGACGCCCAAGCACAGTACAGCAGCCCCGAACTCAACATTGCTTACAGAATGTCTGTGCCAGAATATGAAGCACTGACACCCTACTCCCAACGCCTAGAAGAAAACTGGGGCCCACCTCCCGGACATCTCAACAGTGATGGGCAAAACCTGCTAGTTTACGGTAAACAATTCGGTAACGTCTTCATTGGAGTACAACCTACCTTTGGTTACGAAGGTGATCCGATGCGGCTATTGTTCTCCCGTTCAGCCAGTCCTCACCACGGTTTTGCAGCATATTACACCTATCTAGAGCAAATTTGGGGCGCTGATGCCGTACTTCACTTTGGTACACATGGTTCCTTGGAATTCATGCCAGGTAAGCAAATGGGGATGTCTGGTGACTGCTATCCAGATAACTTGATTGGCTCAATTCCCAACCTGTATTACTACGCAGCAAATAATCCCAGTGAGGCGACAATTGCTAAGCGTCGGAGTTATGCCGAGACAATTTCCTACCTGACACCTCCGGCGGAGAATGCTGGATTATATAAAGGTTTGAAGGAACTTAGCGAGTTAATTGCTTCTTACCAAACCTTGAAAGATACTGGACGCGGCATCCCCATTGTCAACAGCATCATGGATAAATGCCGGATCGTGAATCTGGATAAGGATATCAATCTGCCAGAAACCGATGCTAAGGATATGACTGCCGAGGAGCGGGATAATATTGTTGGCAACGTCTACCGGAAGTTGATGGAGATTGAGTCGAGATTATTGCCTTGTGGTTTGCACGTTATTGGTAAACCACCAAGTGCAGAAGAAGCAGTTGCAACTCTCGTCAATATCGCCAGCTTAGATCGCCCAGAAGGCGTAGAGACGTTAAATTTAACGTCTCTACAGAGTTTACCAGGAATTATCGCCAACAGTATTGGACGCAACATTGACGATATTTACCAAAATAATGACCGAGGCATTTTAGAAGATGTCCAACTACTCCAAGACATCACTTTAGCAACCCGCGCCGCAGTTAGCGCCCTTGTCCAAGAGCAAACTGATGCTGAAGGGCGAGTTTCGCTGGTGTCTCGGTTGAATTTCTTCAACATGGGTAAAAAAGAACCTTGGGTAGAAGCATTGCATCAAGCAGGCTATCCCAAAGTCGATAGCGCAGCCCTAAAACCCCTGTTTGAGTATTTGGAATTCTGCTTGCAGCAAGTTTGTGCTGATAACGAACTCGGAGCATTACTTAAAGGGTTAGAAGGCGAGTATATCCTACCTGGGCCTGGTGGCGATCCTATTCGTAACCCAGATGTATTACCCACAGGTAAAAATATCCATGCACTCGACCCCCAATCCATCCCGACAACAGCAGCAGTCCAATCAGCCAAAATTGTCGTAGACAGGCTTTTGGCACGCAACAAAGCCGAAAACGATGGAAAGTGGCCAGAAACCATTGCCTGCGTCCTTTGGGGAACCGATAACATCAAAACTTATGGTGAATCCCTAGCCCAAATCATGTGGATGGTGGGTGTGCGTCCGGTTCCCGATGCTTTGGGACGGGTGAACAAGTTGGAGTTAATTCCTTTAGAAGAGTTGGGACGCCCCAGAATTGACGTGGTAATCAACTGTTCTGGGGTATTCCGCGACTTGTTCATCAATCAAATGAACCTGCTAGACCAAGGCGTGAAAATGGCAGCTGAGGCAGATGAACCCTTAGAAATGAACTTTGTCCGCAAACATGCTTTGCAACAAGCCGAAGACATGGGGATTAATCTGCGTCAAGCAGCGACGCGTGTTTTCTCTAATGCTTCTGGTTCCTACTCGTCAAATATCAACTTGGCGGTAGAAAACAGCACTTGGGACAGCGAAGCCGAGTTACAGGAAATGTATCTCAACCGGAAATCCTTCTCCTTCAATTCCGATAACCCCGGAATAATGGATGAATCGCGCGGGATTTTTGAAAGTACATTGAAAACTGCTGATGCAACTTTCCAAAATCTGGATTCTTCCGAGATTAGCTTAACGGATGTTTCCCACTACTTCGACTCTGATCCCACCAAGCTTGTGGCAAGTCTGCGAGGTGATGGCAAGACACCAGCATCTTATATCGCTGACACCACCACAGCTAACGCTCAAGTGCGGACATTATCAGAAACCGTGCGTTTGGATGCTCGTACCAAATTGTTAAATCCCAAATGGTATGAGGGAATGCTGAATCACGGTTATGAAGGTGTGCGCGAACTCTCCAAACGATTAGTAAATACAATGGGTTGGAGCGCGACAGCTGGCGCAGTTGATAACTGGATTTACGAGGATACCAACGAAACCTTCATCAAAGATGAAGAAATGCAGAAACGTTTGATGAACCTCAATCCCCATTCTTTCCGCAAGGTTGTATCAACTTTATTGGAAGTAAATGGACGCGGTTATTGGGAGACTAGCGAGGAGAATTTAGATCGCCTGCGCGAGTTATACCAAGAAGTTGAAGACCGGATTGAAGGGATTGAGTAGATTGGAAGAGTAAATATTTATCTAAGCTTTACAGCTAATATTATATACAGCGGAGTCACTAAAGGCTCCGTTTTTTGTTTGAAATTGATTGGGCAAATCACTTTTGAATAAAAGCTTTTAATGGCAGCTTGATTCCAGAAGTATTCCTGGAATTAAAGTATTATGAAGTGATTAAATTTACAGTGATTTTATAGAGAACTGAAATTCGTGGAAGTTTAATAGGAGATATTGAATGGCTAAGATAGCATTGCTGATTGGAGTCAGTGAGTATGAAACTGGATTGAGTCCTCTACCAGCATCCGAAAAAGATGTCGAGGTAATGCAACGAGTGTTGCTGAACCATGAGATTGGCGATTTTGATGAAGTGCAAACATTGCTAAATCCTGATTCAATGGCAATGCAAGAAGCTATTGAACTCCTATTCTTAGACCGCCACAGGGATGACTTAGTGCTGCTTTACTTTTCAGGTCATGGTATTAAAAATGAGAGCGGAAGGCTTAACTTTGCAACTACCAAAACCCGTAAAAGTTCCACAGGGGAATTAATTCAATCAACAGCTGTTCCATCCAGTTTTATCCATGAAATGATGAATAATAGCCGCTCTCGGCAGCAAGTAGTGATGATCGACTCTACGTTTAGTGGAGCTTTTGCTGACGGACTATCATCAAAAAGCAACAGTGCAGTCCTCACTTCTTCGACTTCTACACAGTATTCCTTTGCGGAGGATGGATCGGAATTATCAATTTACACTCGTTACCTCATTGAGGGAATGGAGACTGGAGCAGCAGATTTAAATAATGATGGCATAATTTCTGTCGATGAGTTACATGAGTACGCCAAACAGAAAGTCCAAGAAACTGCTCCTGCTATGACACCACAAATCTATGCGGCGAGAGAGGGCTACAAAATACTTATTGCTAAACTACCAACTAAAGAAAGAACTGTAGTCAACACGACAGAAGTAGTAACTCCAAAAGATAGCTCAATAAATACTGCTGATCAGATACCAATTATAGAACCTAATCTAAACGAAACTGAAGAACTTATTAAGTTCTACCAGATTGGTAAACTTAGGGGCGCAGGAAATGATGTCGTAGCCGAAAATGATCATCTTGGCTTTAATCACTACTTCAAAGCTTTTGCTGACCTAATTGAATCACCATACACCAAGCCCCCTTTAACTATTGGTATCTTTGGATCGTGGGGTATGGGCAAGTCGTTCCTACTTGACCATATTACAAGAGAACTAAAAGAACGTGATGAAAAGCGTCGCAAGACAAAGGAATCTCAAACCAATCCACCTATCCCATGTGTTCATGTTGTCAAATTCAACGCCTGGGAATACAGTGCGGCTAAACTCATTTGGTCTGGACTGGTACGCAAGATTATGAATGAACTGGAAAAGAAAGTTTCTTGGGGTTTTCCTGGTTTATTTGCAAAAAAATTCTCACGTAACTTTCAACGTGAATTGGAAGATATTAAAGGTCAACTAATTTTTATTCTGGCTATATTAGCTGGTCTATTAGTCTTTACGGTGTTCAAGTTCAAGATTGACTTCAAACTTATCTGGGGTGCAGTTTTAGCAGTCGGAGTTACCGGATTATTCAAACTGGTAGCTGATACATTGTCCAAACCTATGAGTCAGTGGATTGCAACTCTATTAAAGGGAACTGATTATGGCAAAAAGATGGATTATATGGAGGAAATTCACTCTGACTTGGAATTGCTAGCAAAGCAGTTGCAAAAAGACAATGGTCGAGTATTAATAATTATAGATGACTTAGATCGCTGTGAACCACAAAAAGCTGTTGAAGTCTTACAGGCTGTTAACTTACTTCTCAACTTTAAGAGCTTTATCGTATGTCTAGGAATTGATGCTCGTATTATTACCCGTGCAGTGGAAAAACACTACAGCAATCTTCTAGGCCCAGCAGGAGCTTCTGGGTATGAGTATTTGGACAAAATTGTGCAAATTCCATTCCGCATCCCAGAACCTAACCCAGATGAAATTAAATCTTTCATTTCAGAACAATTAGGAAACCCAAAACCACCAGTTTCTACTACTCCTTCATCAAAAACTTCCTCTCAAACTGAAAACACTCCAATATATCAACTAAGGGATACTAGTAACTCTACTCCCTCAAAATTAGTTGATAAACTAACACCTGCTGAAACTCCAGAAAGCAAGATTGTTGAACCTTCTGAGCCGCCCTCTTTAGTTGCTTTTAGCTATGACGAGCTAGAAGCCTTCTACCACTTTATAAGATTTTTGCGACCTAACCCCCGTCATTTAAAACGATTGGTAAACGTCTACCGTCTTGTTCGCACTTTAGCTGAATACAAGGGAGAACAGTTTATATTGAATAATCCTGTGCCTACAATTCGCTGGTTAGTTATCAGTGGACAATGGCCCTATACAACATACGCGATGCTATATTACTTTGGCGAAATGCTAGAGCGTATAGAAGAAGGAAAAATACAGTCATTACCAGAAAATGATGATCCGTTAGAATATCTTCTCAGCAAGGTGAACGAGCAATTTCAGAAAAATAAGGATGCATTAATTAAGCAGAGAAAATTAGATCATGATACAGATTTATTACGAATGCTTTTGCAACGTCGTGAAGGCCGCTTAACCTGGGATCAGCTAACAGTTATTCGTCAATACACGGTCAATTTTAACCCAGCAGTCGAGGCAACACTTAAAGCTGAAGTGCCTGTTAACCTACTGATAAATTAGTTATAAATTCTGCTCTTGATTAAAAAATTGAAAATTAAATGTTTATGAAAAGCGATCGCACTCACTCTTCCACAACAGGCGATAGCTTTATTTTTGAGGTTTTCTGTTAGGCGATCGCCTACAGTGCCATCATACAATCAGCGATCGCTTTGGTAATGGGGGAGTGCGTTAGCGTAGCTTACCGTAGGTATCGCTTCTATATTAAATTTTATGGAAATATTCAAGTTGAAATTTTTCTATGGATGCGTTAACTATCAACTTTGCTCCTGTTCTTCAAATAACAGATGAGCAATTCTTCCAGTTATGTCAAATAAATGAATTAATCAGATTTGAGCGTAATGCTGATGGCACATTGCTACTAATGCCTCTAGTCGGAGGTTTAACCAGCAACCGCAATGCTAACTTAACTGCTCAACTTGGAGTGTGGAATCGTAATGAATCACTAGGTATAGCCTTTGGTTCTTCGGTTGGGTTTATTTTACCAAATGGGGCAGTTCGTTCTCCTGACGCATCTTGGTTAAGAAGTGACAGATGGGATTGTCTCACACAGGAGCAAAAAGAGAGATTTCCGCCTGTATGTCCTGATTTTGTCGTGGAATTGCGTTCTGATACTGATTGTTTAACAAGGCTACAAAATAAAATGCAAGAGTACCGAGATAACGGTGCTAGATTAGGTTGGTTAATTGATTTAGAAACTCGGCAAGTAGAAATTTATCGTTCTGGTAGAGATGTTGAAGTGCTGCAATCTCCTGCTAGTTTATCAGGAGAAGATGTGCTACCGCAATTTGTACTTAATCTTAAAGATATCTGGTGAATTGATTAAAATACGAAATGCGTTAGCGTAGCTCACCGCAGGTATCGCTTTGTTTTTGAGGTTTTCTGTAAGGCGATCGCACTCTTAGCCATCCAAGTATAAAATCAAAACACGACTGTTCATAAAACGGATATGCTAAAAACGTTTTGGGCTACTGTTCGGCAAGGAAAAATAGAACTGCTGGAGTTAGCGAAATTACCGGAAGGAACAAAAGTGCTAGTGACGCTGCTTTCTGATGATGAAACTGACATTTTGGCTTCAAGCCAGTCAAAATCAGATTTGAGCGTAATGCTGATGGCACATTGCTACTAATGCCTTTAGTAGGAGGTTTAACCAGCAACCGTAATGCTAATTTAACTGCTCAACTTGGAGTGTGAAATCGTGATGAGTCACTAAGTATAGCTTTTGGTTCTTCGGTTGGGTTTATTTTACCAAATGGGGCTATGCGATCGCCTGACGCATCTTGGTTAAAACGTGAAAAATGGGATTCTCTCGCACAGGAGCAAAAAGAAGGATTTCCGCCTATATGTACTGATTTTGTGGTATAATTGCGGCTTTTTTGTCTAGGGACTGGGGGACAAGGTGAATAAATAATTAATACTCAATCCCCAGTCCCTTTTACCTCAACTTAATGATGATGGTGGTGATGGTGATGGTGATCCCCAGATAGTTGGGGGTTAACCGTCACAGCTTGCTCATTCTTCAACTCGGCAATGTGAGCATTCGCCCATTCAGCAGCCATCGCCAAAAACTGTGGATGGTCGTTAACACAAGCCATTTGTACGTAGTTCACACCAGAATGCTTTTTCTCCAAAGCATGAATGATGTGATGTACATCCAATAGAGTTTCATGGTTTTCTGTAGCAAAACCAATTGGCATAAATATGACTACTTTTGCACCCAATTGAATGAGGTTGTTAGCAGCTTGCTCCGCGTTTGGTACTGTCCATTCAATTAAGGGTGTATCGTGATTGAGCCAACCTACTGAGATTAAAGGATAGCGGTTAATTAACTTATCCCTTACCAAATCGTATAGTGCCTGACTTTCGATAATTCCAGAGGTGAATCCTTTGGCTTTGTGAGGACAGCCGTGATTCATTAACACAATGCCGATTTGAGAAGGTAGGTAAGTTGCTGCTAAATCAGCGTTAATTTTCTCTTCAACTAAGTGAGCCATCAAATCGATATAGGCTGGTTCATTGAAGAAAGAAGGAATGTAGCGCAGTCCTTTAACCCAATGTTCCTCACCATCAGCCAACTCGGCAAGAGCGTTGTTAACTTGCTCGATCGCAATACCACTGGTAAAAATGGAATCAACAACTAACAGTGGATAAATTAAAACTTTATCAAAGCCTTGGCTTTTGATTTCTGTCAAGACTTGGTTTGGTAGAAAGGGGGCGCAGAAGTTGAAGGCTTTGAAGACTTGGACACCATCACCCCACTTTGCTTGTAAATTCTTCTCGATCCCAGCGCGTTGTTGTTCAAATATGGCGTTATGTGGAGAAATAAAATCGTGATGTGTGTGTCCCCACTCATGCCGATCAAATAACGCTAGAAGTTTTGCCAGGGGGGGATAAACCCAGGTTGGCACTGGCGCAAATTTTGCTGTGAGTAGATTTAAAGCTTGTTCATTATAGTTAGCGAAGTCTTCGTAGCTTTCGACTTCGCCATAGCCCATGAGCAATACAGCTACACGGTCTTGACCTGATAAATGTTCGTGGGTGGCGTGCAGTTTTTCTGGGGTGGCAACCACAATAATTTCCTCTATATAACCAAACTGGGTAGAGCTTAAGGAATATTTCAATTATTTCCCTTACTCGTAACATATTATCCTATCCAGGGGGATAGGATAGGTAAAAAATAAAAACAATATATCAAAAGACATACTGGGGTTATTACCAAATACTGAGTATTGAAAAACAGCTTTTCTAAGAGTTTGTATTTAAATTTAATTTGGATAAAAGCGAAATTTACATAGAACTAGTGAGTTTTTCTAGTACATGAGTTATTAAAAGACTTTAGACTGCAAGTATGTTTTTATACTTTTCTTTTTATTGTAGAATTGTAAAAGCTGTTAACACCAAATGATGAATGAGGATAATCATTTGCCCTGGAATCAATGAACCAGCTTTAACTGAAAGCTTTATATCAGGATGGTTAGATCCATTTTCTGATAGCTCAACCAGTCAAAACCCAGTGAGTATACTAGTTTTTCCGGGCAAGGGTTTTTTGGCTTTATCAGCATTTCACATCTTGCAGTTTTTACGCGATCGCTTAGGCGACAATCTAGAATCGCCAGTTATATTTATTAGCTTTAGTGCCGGTGTAGTTGGGGCAATAGGAGCGGCATATTCATGGCAGTTATTGGGCGGCCGTGTCAAAGCATTTATTGCGATAGATGGGTGGGGAGTGCCACTTTGGGGTGATTTCCCGATTTCGCGGATGAGTCATGATTATTTCACCCATTGGAGTTCTTGTTTGCTGGGTAGTGGGCAAAATAACTTTTATGCAGAACCAGCAGTTGATCATTTGTCCATGTGGCGATCGCCAAAAACTGTACAAGGCTCGTGGGTAGACTCAAAAATCGAGATTTTTCCACCCAAAGGTCGTCTAACTGCGGCTGAATTTTTGCATATGCTGTTAAAGCGCTATCAAGCAAATTAGTCCGGAAAACAGAGTTAGTAAGCAGGAGTGAGAAATAACGAGTCAAGGGTTAAGAGTCATTTGTCATTTGTCAGGAGTAGAGACGCGATTAATCGCGTCTGTACAAGGGTCAAGAGCCAGTATTTATTGACCCCCTGCCCCATCTACCTTAGTCACTATCCCAAAGTATCTGATGTTTCCAACAGAACCCGCTGCTGTGAATAATGGGTTTGGCACCCTACTAAAAAATCGTAGTTTTATGCTCCTGTGGATTGGGCAATTGGTTTCCCAGTTAGGAGATAAAGTATTCTTCGTTTTACTGGTTGCTCTGCTGGAGAACTATCCACACCCACCTGGGGCGGAAAACTCTATGTATTCCACTTTGATGGTGGCATTTACAGTGCCAGCAATCTTGTTTGGTTCAGCAGGCGGCGTCTTTGTTGACCGCTTTCCGAAAAAACTAATTATGGTTGGCTCTGATGTGGTCAGGGGACTAATGACATTGGCAATTCCTTTTTTCCCCAAAGAGTTTATTGTTTTGTTGATATTTGCCTTTGTCATCTCTTCTGTGACGCAGTTTTTTGCGCCAGCTGAGCAAGCCGCTATCCCGCTTTTGGTGCGAAAAGAGAACTTGTTAGCAGCTAACGCACTCTTTAGCAGCACGATGATGGGAGCTTTAGTGATTGGCTTTGCAATCGGAGAGCCAATATTGAGTGCTGCTAAAGCTTTGCTGGGAGAAAACTATGGTCAAGAGCTTGTAGTTGGGGCGTTGTACCTATTGTCTGCTGGGATGATGCAGCCAATTAATTTTAAAGAAAATAAATCCATTAGCGAGACTCAGGCAGTAATCCATCCTTGGGCTGACTTTAAAGAGGGCTTGCGCTATCTCAAGAAAAACCGATTGATTTTGAATGCCATGCTGCAACTAACAACTTTATATTGTGTGTTTGCAGCATTAACGGTGCTGACGATTCAATTAGCAGCAGAATTTGGTTTAAAAGAAAAACAGTTTGGCTTTTTCTTGGCAGCAGCAGGGGTAGGGATGGTATTCGGTGCAGCAATTTTAGGTCATTGGGGCGAGAAACTGCATCACAAACCCTTACCCTTAATTGGCTTTTTAATGATCGCGCTAGTTTTAGGAGTGTTTACTTTTACCCATAATCTGTTGTTTGCGCTCGTGCTTTGTGGATTTTTGGGTGTGGGTGCTTCGCTCATTGGCGTGCCTATGCAAACTTTAATTCAACAGCAAACACCACCGATGATGCACGGTAAAGTATTCGGCTTTCAAAATCATGCCGTCAACATTGCTCTATCCGCACCTTTGGCAATTACTGGCCCATTAACTGATGCTCTGGGCTTGCGAGTTGTGCTTATAGGAATGAGTGTTGTGGTTGTAGTTGTCGGTATTTGGGCTTGGAATAATACTCGTAGAGTCTTGCAAGATGTGATTTAACTAATTTAAACTAATAGCCTAGACTTAATATTTAAAATAGTCATTTTTGTAAGGATTTGATTGCACTTTTCTATTAAAATGAAATCTTAACTACAGAATTTCAGCATTAACTTTAGCTATAGTCTGAGGTTTGACCGTGCGATCACAAAGTGTCTCCGTAGGAGATTTGTCTTCCCCAATTGCTCCACAAACTGAGAATCACAAGCAATCCCATACTTCTAATCCGCCAGTCGTGCCCAAACGTGCATCTGGCGGTTTTGCTCTGCTTGACAGCCTTCATCGCCACGGCGTTGAGTATATTTTTGGTTATCCTGGTGGGGCGATTTTGCCGATTTACGATGACCTGTACAAGGTGGAAGCAACGGGTGCTATTAAGCACATCCTAGTGAGACACGAACAAGGTGCAGCCCACGCCGCTGATGGCTATGCCCGCGCCACAGGAAAAGTAGGCGTATGCTTTGGCACATCTGGCCCAGGAGCGACTAATTTGGTAACAGGCATTGCTACAGCCTACATGGATTCGATTCCGATGGTTGTGGTTACAGGGCAGGTATCACGTCCAGCGATTGGAACAGATGCGTTTCAAGAAACAGATATTTACGGGATTACGCTACCGATTGTTAAGCACTCTTATGTAGTGCGTGATCCCAGAGATATGGCGCGAATTGTTGCTGAAGCATTCCACATTGCTAAGACTGGGCGTCCAGGGCCAGTTTTGATTGATGTCCCCAAGGATGTAGCTTTAGAAGAATTTGACTATGTGCCAGTAAAGCCAGGTTCAGTAAAGTTACGTGGTTATCGCCCCACAGTGAAGGGGAATCCCCGGCAAATCAATGCAGCACTCCAGTTAATTACTGAAAGTCGTCGTCCCTTATTGTATGTGGGTGGGGGGGCGATCGCTGCTGATGCCCATGAAGAAATTAAACAACTAGCTGAATTATTCAATATCCCTGTCACTACAACTTTGATGGGGATCGGTGCATTTGACGAACATCATCCCCTAGCTTTAGGAATGTTGGGGATGCACGGCACAGCTTACGCCAACTTTGCCGTAAGTGATTGTGACTTGCTAATTTGTGTTGGTGCTCGATTTGATGACCGCGTTACAGGCAAATTGGATGAATTCGCTTCCCGCGCCAAGGTAATTCACATCGACATCGATCCAGCAGAAGTCGGCAAAAACCGTATTCCCGAAGTGCCCATCGTCGGCGATGTCCGAAACGTGTTGACTGACTTGTTGCATCGATGTAAAAAAACAAGTGCAGCAGGTACACCAAATCAAACACAAGAGTGGCTAAATTTAATCAACCGTTGGCGCGATGAGTATCCGCTAGTAGTACCTCAGCATGCCGACAGTATTTCACCGCAAGAGGTAATCGTAGAAATTAGTCGCCAAGCACCCCACGCTTTCTACAGCACAGATGTGGGACAACATCAAATGTGGGCAGCACAATTTCTGAAGAATGGCCCAAGACGCTGGATTTCTAGTGCAGGCTTGGGAACGATGGGGTTTGGCGTACCTGCGGCAATGGGCGCTAAAGTGGCGTTTCCTGATGAAGAAGTCATTTGTATCAGCGGTGATGCCAGTTTCCAGATGTGTTTGCAGGAATTAGGCACACTTGCACAGTATGGTATAAATGTCAAGACTGTGATTATCAATAACGGCTGGCAGGGGATGGTGCGCCAGTGGCAACAAGCCTTCTACGGTGAGCGTTACTCATGCTCAAATATGGAAGTAGGGATGCCAGACGTAGAATTGTTGGCAAAAGCATACGGGATTAAGGGGATGGTGGTTAGCGATCGCAGTGAGTTGAAAGATGCGATCGCCGAAATGCTGGCACACAATGGCCCGGTGCTAGTGAATGTTCAAGTCACCAGAGACGAAAATTGCTATCCAATGGTAGCCCCTGGTAAGAGTAACGCTCAAATGATCGGCTTGCCTAAGCAGCCACCGAAAGCCGCAGTAGAACCAGTTTATTGTAGCCACTGTGCTGCCAAAAATCCTCCTACCCACAACTTTTGTGCTGAGTGTGGCACTAAATTGTAGAGTTTGAGTTGTTTGCTGAAGTAAAAGGGACTGGGGACTGGGGATTAGGGATTGGGGACTGGGTAAGAGCGCGGAAAAATTATGGAAGGGGCTCTTTGACCCCGAATATATTTTGGAACAATCTCCCAGTCCCCAGTCCTGGAGCGGCGTTTCTCCCGCCACCAACATAAAGATATGGTGGGGGACTCCTCGCCGCGACAAGTTGAAAATTCAAAATTAAGAACTTATAACTTGGGCGTGCAACTTACAATTTTGTTGCACGCTTTGTTTTGCGTATTCTGTTAAAATTCTTGGCATGGTAGATTCATCTACCAACGAGCATAATTTTTCGCACCCAGAGGGTGATACCTATGATGACTTTAAAACAGCAACTAACTATCGCTACACAATTAGGAAATTCATCATGGATATTCGCCCTATTTGCCGTGAGGAACTGGAAACCTTTGCTAGTTTCAGCGATCGTGCAGATTTAAATGAGCATTTTTTCACTTACTTGAAAGATATGTGGGCATTAGTCTACGTCCGCCCAGAGTGGTGTTTTGTTGCCGAGGAAGCAGGAAAGTTTATCGGACGTATTGTCTACTGGTCATTGCGATCGCTCGACAAGCCTATGCTTATTGATATCTTAGAAGTACCTTGGAGCCAGAACTATATTGAGGTTGGTACAAACCTCCTGCAACATAGCTTGGTACAGTTGCAACTTCAAAGCGTAGAGTATGACCTCGATTGTACATCCTCAGACTTTACATCACTACAGAAACGAATTGAGCTTTTTGAACACTTTGGCTTCTCTCTGCAAAGGGAAACTATCCGTTTTGAGTGGAAAGACACTCAGACTCAGGTAACGCCATCAAATCGCCTAACTTTCCGTTCTATTGAGGAAGTCGGTGAGGATGCTTTCATTAACGCTATCATCCAAGTATCATCACAAACTTTAGACCGTTCAATTTTGCACAACCAAGCAGAACTCGGTCAAGAGCAAGAAGCAACAGAACGTTTCAAGTTATTAAAGGCTTTGAAGTATCAACCTAGATGGTGGCAACTAGCTTACACTGACGAACAGTCTCTCATTGGTTTAATTCTGCCAGCAGAGAATGATGGTGGTCCAATCATCGGATATATCGGTGTAGTACCAAAACATCGCGGAAAAGGCTACGTCAACGATTTGCTGCTTCAAGCAACACTCACACTCAAGTCCAGGGGTGCTACACGCATCCGTTCTGATACCGATATCAATAATGCACCAATGATCCGCGCCTTTCAAAGCGCTGGATATAAACAGTTTGCCTCCAGAAGACAATACCACTATTTAATCAGGTAACAACTTCTGCGATCGCGGCAAATTCTCTCAGATATGAAACAGATAAAGCAAAATGGCGTTGCATAAATGCGGGATGACTTATCGGGCTACACCCCGCTTTTCTACGTTCGCCTTGGTGTCGCAGACAGACCAAGGCGTAGCTTGGCTTTTGCGTAGAGGTATGCTAACACGTAGAGAGAAATTTGAGCGGCGGTTTATGGTGCAATATAGTTCAGTTAAGTATTTTTTCCTTCTCTTTGCGCCCTTCTCTACGAGACGCTACGCGAATGCGTCCTTGGCGGTTCGTTAAAAAAATTGACTTTGACAAAGAGTTTTAACCTTAACTGAACTGTATTGGTTTATGGTGCGTTAAGCAAATATTTATACAAGTCATCAATTACAGCATCAGCCGCAAGTAAATTTCCTCCTCTCCAAGTCAGGTAATTGATAGAATAAACACGATTTTGTTGAACGGCTCGAAGATGTTTCCAAAGCGGTTTTTGCTTGAGTTCTTCAAGAAACTTTTGGCTATCATCATTCAATGTTCCTATAAACATAACATCACCGTCAGCTTTCTCTAATTCTTCTATAGAAAAATAAAGTTGTCCATGAGGTGCGATCGCATTTTGTGCTTTGGGACGTTGCAGCCCCACATTCTGAAGAATATAATCGGGAAACGAGTTTTTAGTCTCACTAAATATTACACCAGGAGCCAAGAATACAAGAGAAATTTCCTTGTTTTGATAGCGATCGCCCAAAGCTGCTTTGAGTTCTGCGACTCGTTGATTATAATGTTCCCATGCTTGCTGTGCAGTTTTTTGTTTTCCTAAAACCTGAGTCACAAAATCAAATAGCTCTCGCCAAGTTTTATTTTGTCGCCAATCAAATAATACAGTAGGAGCGATTCTTGAAAGTAGAGGATAAAATTGTCTTTCCGCGTTCCAACCTATAATCAGATCGGGCTTAATTAGTAAAATTTTTTCTAGATTAGGCGAAGAAATTCCTAACGATTTTATACCATCAACTTTCCCTTCTAGATATGTATGTTTATCCAGCAGATCAATGAAGGTGCTTCCCAAAGGCTTAACTTCAAGCGCAAGCGCATTACCTAAAGTTGGTAAAGAAAAAGTGACAATACGCCGGGGATTTATAGGAACGCAGGTTTCTCCCATTGTATGTTGAACTACGCGGCAATTTTGACTTGCAAAATTAGTAGGAGAAACTGTGTTTTGAGATTTGTGGCTGCTGCAAGCTGTAATCAGTCCAAAAATCAAAAGCATTAATGCTAAACAACATATGCAATAGCGTATTGTCACTGTTTTCATCGCTTCAGTCAGCTTTTTAAGATGACCACAAAATTATCTCTTAAATGAAACCTAAATTAAAACTGTACTGAAACTGACCCAGTAATTGCAAAAGGTGAACCTTGAGAAATGTTTGCTCGATTGTTTGAACCGGAAGCATAACGAATATCAAAAAGGTTTTCAATACCTAACCTAAAAGTTAGGTTATTAACTTTGTAAGCAGTTCCTAAATCGACTCGCACATAGCCAGGAAGCTCAAAAGTATTTTCGTTATCTCCTTTTCTTTCACCCACATAAACTAAACCTGTACCTAAACTCAACCCTTTTAGCGAACCTCCAGTAAACTCGTACTTGCCATAAAGTCCCACGCTGTGTTGTGGACTATTAATCGGGCGATTTCCTTCCAGTCCAGGGACAACACTTTTGGTAATTTCTGAATCTAAAAGGGTGTAAGCTGCAATCAAGCTAAAATTTTCGGTTACTTTTCCACTGATATCTAATTCAAATCCACGGCTACGAATATCGCCTACAAGAATGTTGAATTCAGGATTACTAGGATCGGTTTCTGCAATATTTGTTTGCTTTAAGTTAAACAGTGCAGTCGTGATTGTCAGTCTATCATTTAACAGATTTAATTTAGCACCAACTTCATATTGAGTAGCTTTTCTGGGGTCAGGAAAACCACCGTCTGAAAGTAAACCATATTGTGGCTCTGTCGATTTACTAAAGCTTGCGTAAATTGAAGCTGAATCTGTCAAGTTATAAACTAACCCGATGCTAGGAGAAACAAAATTATCTGCACTACCAGTTACAGAATCAAATCCGCCATAGCGCAAACCTGCTAATAACCGAAATTGTCCAAGTTTCACGAAATCTTGAATGTAAACGCCCCAATCACTGTCGCTAAAATCAACTGAGCGATTAGTAAGTCCAGTGGGAATAGGAACATTAAAACTAGGGTTAGCAACGTCAATACTGCCAAAGAAACCAGCATTAACACCATTGAATCTTGAGCGATACTTATTGTACTCAATGCCTGCAAGTAACTTATGTTCTGAGACCCCAATATTGAAGTTTCCTCTGATTTCACCTCGAAGATTGTATTGATAATAGTCATCAAAAATTGTGCGGTAAAAACGTGTTAATGTATCACCTTCAAAACCAAGTGCGACAAAGATAGGATTGGCTTCTCTTTGCGTATTAAAGTACTGACCACTAAGATTAATTGACCATTGCTTACTAATTGGCTGGTCTAAATAAGCTGCAATCCGATAGTGATCGTAAATTTGGCTATTGCGAGGGTCTGTATAACTGCGGTCATAAAAAATCTGACCATTAAAGAATTTAGCTCCAGTATTAAAGTCTTTATCTTGTCGATAATACTCCCCTTCAACTGTTAAAGAACCGCCTCCACCTGTTAACAATGTTATTGAGGGAGCAACAAAAATGCGATTATCTTCAACGTTGTCTACAAAATCATCCGAATCTTGAAAAGCTAGAATGAGGCGATAGAGCAGATTCTTGTCCTGAGTTAACGGCCCTGTTAAATCCACCTCACTGCGATAAAAATTAAAGCTACCAGCATCGGCGGAAAATTTATAACTGGGTGTGGCTTGGGGCTTTTTTGTAATATAGTTAACTACTCCACCAGGTGAACCTGTGCCATAAAGTAACGAAGAGAAACCTTTTAAAATTTCTAGACGTTCAATATTAGCAAAGTCTCTAATTAGAGAACGGTAATTATCTCGTAACCCATTGATATAAACTTGGCTACCTGTACTAAATCCACGAATTTGAAAGTCAGTGAACAGTCCACCCTGTCCAACGTTTCCCGCTGTCACTCCACTAATGTAAGGGGCTAAGTCTTCTACTCGTCGCGGTGCTTTATCCTCAATGAATTCTTCTGTAATTACACCAATTGATGCAGGTGTTTCTAGTAGTGGAATATCAAGCCTACTTCCAGTGTTAGCATCTAGCACTCGATATCCATCTTGTTCCCCTGTCACCACTAACTCAATCGGATCGTCTTGCGGCGCTGCTTCTGTTGGCGGTGTCTGGTTTACTGGTTTTTGTGCGGCTGGGGTTTCCGGCTCCTGTGGTGCTGGTGGCTGCATAGCGGTTGCAGCGGAATTTATACCAAAAACCAGCCCTGCGTTGTCATCAAATAACTCAACTATCGGCAAAGCGTTTTCACCTACCACCGTCACTCGCACAGTATTTGCATCAGCATTTATAACCGTTATCTCAGTAATTCCCGCAATTGGTTTTTCTGAACGAAAGTTAAAAGCATTGCCATTGGGTAAACGCAACTGAGCGTTAGGAATATCACCAATAAAATTATTATCCGTACTGCGATTGGTAATTTGTAGTTGTTCTCCAACAGTTGTTTCTAAAATTATCTCCACACCTTTGTCTGTGGGAGTTGCCTTAACTCCTGTGATTGGGATAGTTTCTGATGTCGGTATTGGTGACTGTACCAAAATTGGAGTATTAGAAGAATTAGTATCCTCTGCCCATGTTGCTTGCACTCCCAAAATAAAAAACACACCTGTCAGCAATAGCGATGTCGGCAGACAAGCCGCTACGCGTCTACGCCGCTGTAAAAAATTCACCATCACTCCCACACCTTCAAGCTTAATAGAAACTTTTCCTAACTAGCTTATGAAGAACCATGAAGGTGAAGATAGACATTATTCGGCTCAAACGGAATTTATATTCTGCTCAAACGGAAAATTTTTTCACACAATAGACCTCTTGCATAAATGCTTAAATTGTCATGTTGAGCGGAGCGAAACATCTCGGAGATTCTTCCCTCCACTACGTTCTGGTCAGAATGACACTAATAGTTTTCTGACTTTTGCAAGAGACTCCATGAACACGGTTCACAACGAAGGAATGAAAATATTTCTTCCCCAGTCCCCAGTCCCCAATCCCCAGTCCCTATTTTCAAGGCAGGTCTAATCCCGTGGACGGATGCCAAACTTTTTGCGAAATGCTCTCCCAGATTTGCTCTCTTGGTTGAAAGCGATACTCTAGGAGAGTCGCTATGCAATCGCATATCACTCCTAAATCATATGTTGGGTATCACTACAAAAGATAGCGATCTTGAGAGGTAAGCTCATCGATGATAAGTCTTTGATGATTGCGGCAGATGAGTTGGGTGATATTCGCTCTTTACCTGTGTGGGTTGCTTTAATGGCATTGACGACGCTAGAGGAAGAACGCACCACTAAGGAAGCAAGGTATCTACTAGCAAGAAGTCAGCAGGAAGTATCTCAACCAGAAAATCGTGCCATCATAGATTTATTGACGACGATCATGGTTTATAAGTTTGAGGGTAAAAGTCAACAGTAGGTAGAACAGATGTTAGGAATCACACTTCAAGAAACGCGGTTTTACCGCGAAATAAGGGAAGTGGAAGCCCGATCGCTCGTTTTGCGTTTATTAACTCGTCGTGTGGGAGAATTACTACCAGAGGTGCGTTAGCGTTGGCGGAGCCTCTCGCAGAGAAGCTCACCGTAGATATCGCAAGTTGAATCCCTTTCTTTGGAACAATTAGAAAATCTGGGGGAAGCGTTGCTTGATTTTACCAGTATGGCTGATTTAGATGCTTGGTTGGAAGCGATACACTAGGAGAGTCGCTACACGATGCCTACGGCGACCGAAGCGATCGCAGATCAGTCGTAAATTCTATGGGAAAATCATGAAGTGAGGATAGAGATAACTCGGCTCAAACGGAAAATTTTTTCACACAATCCCGTGGACGAATGCCAAACTTTTTACGAAACGCTCTCCCAAAAGCGGTCAAATCATTATAACCGATCATATTGGCAACTTCTTTGACTTTCCATGTCCCCGTTTGCAGCATTTGCCATGCTTGCTCCATACAATAACCGTGGAGATAACCAAATACTGTTGTGCCAAAAATCTGACGGAAACCCTGTTTGAGAGTACATTCATTTAACCCTACTAATCTTGCTAACTCTCTAAGACTGGGTGGGTTATCTAATTTTTGTTGCAAAATATCTCTAGCATAATAAATTCTGTCTACTAAATCGCCTGTCAATGGATGAGGATTGGTGTTACCGTCTTGTATTTCTGTTTCCACAGCTAGCAACATTCCCATCAACTCTAAAGCTTTGCCTTCTAGATACACTCGCTTGGCAATTCCCCGATAAGGACACTGGATAATCTGTTTGGCGACAGTTTGCATGGATGGTGTAGCGATACCATCTCGACAGTAACATTCTTGCCCAGATGCTCTGACCAAATGTTCTAATTCTCTTGGTATTTCTCCATCTGGATTACCAGCTAAAGAGTACAATGTCTCAGGCAACATCTCAATAATCACTTCCAAAAAAGGCTGTCTGACGGAAATATCACCTCGTGATTCTATTTCTATACCTCTACCGTAGACACCGTATCTTCCACCCTCAAGAAAAGTTTGGCGACACTGAGTTTCTCCAGAGAGATGAAAGTGATACTCTATACCAGGTGTATCTAGATCCAAGAATTCTATCATCAGGCGATCGCGTATTCTATAGTCAGCAATAGTTAAATTAAAACCCTCCCTGAGTTGAATTTCTCGCCAGTAACCTCGTCCCAATGGCTGCGGAAACTTGTACATCACATCAAACTTGTCATTAGTGTCAGGATAGTGACTATTTTCATTAGTCCGTATTTCTTTCCATAGTTCATCATAAGTTTGTTGGGAAATGGTGATAGTCATAGGAGATAAAGTCTTAGCTGCTAATTAAGAAATTATCTCATTAAATTTGATTCAGTCAGAACAACTAAGGTATTTATATCAGGGAACTCTTAACTAGGCGATTGTACGCACAGGGACTACAAGAAAGAGATATCCGTAACCTTTATCGCTTTATCGATTGGGTTATGATTTTACCAAAAGCCTTAGAAGCAGAGTTTTGGCAAGAGTTTAAACAATTCGAGCAGGAGCGTAGCATGAGTTACATTACCACAGGCGAGCGCGTTGGCTATGAGCGCGGAAAGGAAGAAGGACAACTAAAACAAGCACAAGCACTTGTCCTGCGACAACTGCAAAAACGGGTGGGAGAGTTACCCCAAGAAGTCCGGCAACAGATTCAAAGTATGTCGTTAGAACAGTTGGACGCACTGGGTGAAGCTTTATTAGATTTTAGTACGATCGCTGATTTACTCAACTGGCTACAAACAAATTAAACAGTTTAATGCGATCGCGTAGCGCGCCGGAGGCATCGCGCTTTTACCTTAAAACATGACCAGAAGCACTTAAATGGTCTTTATTCAACTATCCTTTAAATACCATCCATCCACCTACCCACAGTCCAGTGTAAAAGCGAATCGCATGGTTAAAACCTACTTGCTGGAGTAGCTCTAAAATTTTCGCTTCTGAGAGTGGATAAACTCTGTTGTTGAAGTTTTCTAGGAGTTGCTTCTGCTTATCCTCAGACAATCCTGTTTCTTTCCAATAGGCTTGAAGTGTAGCTATAGTTTGCTCTAATTCAGGGCTGCCTTTTGTACCAAAAACATCAACTAAGATAAACAGTGCCGACGTTTTTAAACGTTGAGCAATGCCTTTTAGGAAAGCAAGTTTAGCATCTTCATCTGGGATAAAATGCATGACTAAAATGCTAGTCGCTGCATCATAGATGGGATCATTTGGTAAATCTTGAACATATCCTTGAATGATTTTAATACGTTGAGATAGTTGATGTTGAGTTATTTTTTGCTGTGCGATCGCCAGCATCTTTGCTGAAGGATCAACACCCAAAAATTGCCACTGGGGATTACTTTGGCCCAAGCGAACTAACTCCATCCCTCCACCAGCACCAACAACTAATAAATTTGCTGTTTCTGATAAACAGGAGCGCAAACAAGCCAGCACAAAAGTATGCATCACTTCATAGCCGGGAAGTGCTAGACGTGCCATTTGCGCGTACTCATCTGCCGCAATCGGTGGATTGGTATCAAAATCGATGATTTTATTTGACATACTTCTCTAACTCAATTCAATCTGGAACTTGATATAGGCTTTGCAAGCAACATTCCAAAGCCTGTATCAGGTTTCTTCAAAACCTCTACTCGAATTACCAGGTTGGATTCAATGAAGATTAGAAGTCTGCCGCCCACCAAGTCGCTGTTGCTGTGCTTGTGGGAGAATCTTAACCGAAATTGTGGCATAGGGATTCTGAAGCTGACTGATGAGTAGAAACCGGATAAAGTCCCCAGCTCCCTCAATCATACGGGCATTGCGTAACGCGCCACAGTCTACAGGGGCAAAGCCAATATCTTCGGCTAAAGACATCACCACTTGCCTTGCTTGAGCATCATCTCCCGCAACAAACACAGAAACTTCATAGTCTTTGAGGGGTGTGGGTGCAAGTTCAAAAACTTCCTGTGCCATTGTATTGAAGGCTTTGACGACAAGAGCATTAGGAACTTCTGCTGCTAGTTTCTCCGCCAGGGATTGCACAATTGGTTGAAAGGCAAATCCTTCTGGAATATCAAAGTTATTGCAGTCAATAAGGATCTTTCCTGACAACACTTCTGTTGAGGAGAAGACTTCAACCGGATTCACGCCTCGAACACTGTAGAGTAGTACATCTCCAAATATGGCTGCCTCATCGTTTGTACCGCCGTTTGTGCCATGTCCGGCAAGTTCAGCTACAGCTTTACCTTTCTCTAAGTCGCGAGCGCCAAAAAATACATTATGTCCTTGTTCAGCCCAGAGAATACCGAGCGATCGCCCCATATTACCACTACCGATAATACCGATTTTCATAGCTGAGAATCTATTTGAGGTGCATGAATAATATACAAGGGAAGAGTGCATTAGCTCTATTTGGCTTAGTCTAGTCTATTGCCGCAAGCCTCCCACTAACGTACCCTAAATTACGAATTATTCTGACCATAGGGCTGAGGTTCTCTCAGACGTTGCTGAATATGCTCACGGCGATTCCGAGTCGCTTCTTGGTAAATCTTCTTACGAGCTAAATTCACTGCACCGAGTGGCTGATGTTCAGGCAATGTATGCCAAGGTGTAAATGATAAACCCTCATTCAGTCTTTTGCGTTCTTCAGTATCAAATACTTGATTGGGAATCTTAATTGTTGCCACTTTAACAAATGGTGAATCTATCTGTTGCCACTCAATTGTCGAGTCTTCAATGGGAGTTTTTTCATCATTTACATACAGCTGAACCAGGAAGTCAAAATAAGCATCCTTACCTTCAGTTGTCAGATGTTTAACTATTGCCTCCCGTAGATAGTTCTCTGAGTTACCAGGTGAATTAGAAGTCTCGTTGTCAGCATGGTGGCGTACACAAAACTTGATTGCTTGGTTTCCCAGTTGATAGGAGGTTGTACTTCCATACTGGATACTCAAAGGGCTAGAAACTTTCTGGGCGCTCATCTTTGCCAATAAGCCAAGCTCGTATGACATCGAAGCTGGATCGAGTTCTCCTTTCTGTAACTTGGCGAGGTTAACATAACCTTGCAGATCTCGCAGAAAAAAGATGAAACTATTGACAAGTACAAAATCCTGGGTTTTCTCTTCATCATCCAGAACTTTTTCACCTTCGACATTCATCAGCTTAATTGCCATACCACGAACATCAGGCTCTTTATCAGACTTAAATTTTCCTCTTTCTTCTAAGCCACCGCCATTAGAAAAACGAATCCAAACGGGGTAACTTCGTACAGTTTTGAAAATACCAACTCGCAATGTATCAGGAAGATTCTCTTCAACAATAAATTCTCCCCAAACCAACCCGTGACTCTTAGGATGAAGTTGTCGCAGATCAGGCCCTTTCTCTTCTTGCTTTGCTAAACTATCTGCCAAAATTGCGTCGATAATAGCTTCCTGCTGTGGGTTAGTCATATATAGTTTGCTAAAAATACAAGGCAAAGCTTAACAGGAAGAATGAGCTTGCGATCGCACTTTCACAATAATTTTTTTATTCTGCTATTTTGCAACCTTACTCTTTACTTTCTCCTAGATTTTACTATCTTTGTTACGCCCATAAACGATTGAGCGATCGCTTCTACATTATTGGTAATAAATTTTACAATTTTTACTCCCGTATTTGCTAAAAAATAGCAGATGGATGGAAATCACCCAGCTGCTAATGAGAAAGGAGTAACGATAAATCTGATTCACTAGCATTATCGGTAAACAGTAAACGGTAAACAGTAAACTTAAGGATAACCACTAAGGGTGCAAGTACTGACAACTGAAAACTAATAATTCAAAGCCGATTAGCAATAGACCCTATCTGCGGGTTTAAATCCCTCAACTGTTTACTCTTTACTATTGACTCTTTACTCTTTACTGTTTAATGTTGACTGATTTAATCCACGGTGGCGTGCTGTTTGGGGAATTCTTGGTTGGCTACAACTTCGCCAAAGGGACTCAATAGTTGCGGTTCTGATGTTGGCTGGTTGTCTAGAGGTAAGCGAGGAAAAAGTAATTCTGCTACCCGATACGCTTCTTCTAAGTGAGGATAACCAGAGAAGATGAAGGTATCGATACCTAACTGTTGATATTCCAGCATTCTTTGAGCAACGGTATCGGGATCGCCTACTAAGGCTGTGCCAGCACCACCACGCACTAAACCAATTCCTGCCCATAAATTTGGACTAATTTCTAAGGATTTTCGACTGCCGTTGTGTAATTCTTTCATCCGGCGTTGTCCTTCGGAATCCATACGTGCGTAAGCTTGTTGGGATTTAGCGATCGCCGAATCATCTACGTAGCGAATCAAATCATTTGCTGCATCCCAGGCTTGGCTTTCAGTCTCCCGCACAATCACATGGAGACGAATCCCAAAACGTAATGTTCTCCCTTGTGCTGCTGCTAATCGGCGTACAGAGGCAATCTTTTGGGCAACTTGTTCTGGTGGTTCGCCCCAAGTTAAATATACGTCTACGTGTTTGGCTGCAATTTCTTGAGCAATGGCTGAAGAACCTCCAAACCACAGAGGCGGATGAGGTTTCTGGACTGTGGGAAATAACAGCTTACCACTTTGAATATTCAGATGATCTCCCTGAAAATCAGCAGTTTCTCCGCTTGCTATCTGTCGCCACACTGCTAAAAATTCATCTGTTAATCTGTAGCGATCGTCATGGGAAAGATGTAAGCCATCTCCCGCCAATTCCACCGGATCGCCACCTGTAACCACGTTAATCAGCAACCTTCCACCAGAAATACGATCAAAGGTTGCTGCCATTCGTGTTGCTACTCCCGGCGACATCAACCCCGGACGAATAGCTACCAAAAACTTCATCTGCTTGGTGTGTGTCACCAAAGTTGATGCTAAAACCCAGGCATCTTCACAAGAACGGCCTGTAGGTAGTAATGCACCTGTAAAACCTAAATGATCTACTGCTTGGGCAATCTGTCGCCAGTAATCAAAGTTGACTACCCGCCCACCTATGGCAGTACCAAGATAGCGCCCTTCACCGTGAGTTGGAATAAACCAAAGTAGCTGCATGATATCTATGTCAAAGTAGCTCCAATATTTCTTGGTTCTTTAAGTACGGTAAATTTATCGATTTACTGTATTATCTGAGTCATTTTTAGACTATCGCACAGTCAGGCAAGCAAAGCAATACTTTTACAAAACTAAATACGGTTAATCAATAAAGTTACAGTAGTTTATTACTTGCGGTTTGCGTGGTAGCTATGACATACTTTAACTGAAAGCAACATTATTCCTATCGACTTACCGTGGTTTATAATCTGCTTCACAAATCTTGCTGCAAGGAATTAATCATGCTTAAAGATGCACAAGGACTAGTAGTTACAACAGATTCAGCCAATGCGATCGCAGCTATTAACCGTTTTATTGATCAAGCCCTTGGTTATAGTAAAAATGCAGAAGCAGCTATCTTACAAGCAATTGCCGCAGATCCAACTTGTGTTTTAGCTCATGCTTATGCAGCTGCTTATTATCTCACCCAAGAAAACAGCAAAGCTTGGCAGCGAGCTGTACCATATTTGCAAATATTACAACAGCCTTTAGCCAAGATTACTGTCAGAGAAAAGTTATATGTGCAAGCGATTTTAGCTTGGGCAAATCAAGAAATTGATCTAGCGATCGCCTGTCATGAAGAGATTGCCAATCAATTTCCCCGTGATTTAATATCTGTGCAGCAGGGACAGTATCATTATTTTTATACAGGCAACAAAGAAAAATTACTAGAAATTGCCCAGAAGGTTTTACCTAGCAATCCCCAACAACATTATTTGTATGGCATGGTGGCCTTTGGATTAGAACAATGTCACCAACTCAAAGCAGCAGAAAAAATAGCTCATCAAGCGATCGCCTTAAATAGATCTGATCCCTGGGCGCACCATGCGATTGCTCATGTCATGGAAACTCAGGAAAGAGCCGATGAGGGCATAGCTTGGATGGAGAGTTTTGCAGATACCTGGGAAAACTGCAACTCTATGCTCTACACTCACAACTGGTGGCACATTGCACTATATTATTTGCAGTTAGAAAACTACCAAAAAGTTCTCAAACTCTATGATACGCATATTTGGGAATATGCCAACAAACAATCTCCTAAAGACCAAGTAGGAGCAATTTCATTATTATTGCGCCTAGAGTTGAGCGGTGTAGATGTGGAGAATCGTTGGCAAGGCATCAGTCCTTATATTTACAGCCGGATTAATGAACACGCATTACCATTCCAGGATTTGCATTATGTCTATGCCCTTGCCAAAGCTGGACACCATGATTGGCTGAACCAAATGCTTCAGAGTATGCAGTATCACACTTTGAGTATTAATCCTTTTCTGCGACAAAGTTGGATAGAGGTAGCAATTCCCGCAGCTAGAGGAATGGTAGCTCATGCCAAAGGCGATTTCAACACCAGTGTTGCAGAACTGAAACCTGTTTTATCACGCTTACATGAGATTGGAGGGAGTCATGCACAGCGAGTATTATTTGGGCAAGTTTATCAAGATGCGGTGTTGTCAGCACAAAAGCAGAGTTGGAATTATGCCGTGTCTTAAAAACTGGTACAAAATAAAATTATCTTCCACACCCTGATCATGGCTATCCAAGAACTCGAACAACTCCTTCAGCTTTCGCCCAATGATAAACTGTATGTTATCCAACTTCTTGCTCAAAGCTTTACCACACACAATAACAATACCCACCCAGAGCAACCAAGCAAACTCTCAGACTTTTTCCGTGAATCTCCTTTGGCTGAACTCACTGAAGAATTAGATATTAACCGAGGCATCGAGTAGTATTGGGCTACGCTACGCTGTAAATCTGATGTAATATCTGATAATCTTCCAATCTTACTACGGCAAAACGCCTGACTCCAAACTGTTTCATCACTCTTTGCATCTCTGCATCTGGTTGGAGTAGTGCCAACTGCATTTGCTGAATTAAAGATATACCTAGCCGCTGTGCTACCACCAAAGGTGGCATCGGAGAAGGCCCTAGCACTTCCACTACACGCAAATGCTGTAATAATTCGGGAAAATCCTTTAATTCCTGTTCTAGTACCACACTATCAATCGCTGCACAATCTGCCAATCCCTCAATTACCCAGCGAATTGAACGCTGATGCGAGCCTGATTGTAGCGTTTTGCTAAAGAAATTTTCAGGATATCTTTCTTGAATTAATCTATGAAAGAGTAAATTATAACCACTATTAGAACCGAGGTCATTATAACAAAATGTTTTTCCTGCTAAATCTGTAAATTTTTTGATATTACTATTAGCATTGACTATTACATCTGCATAGTAAACAGGACAGTTGCTATATCGTGATGATTGCATTACTGGTGCAACTAATGTCTGCAATTGATTTGAACCTATTTTACTATAGCGAATTAGTGGGAATCCACAAATAAAAGCTAGGTCTATCTGATCTTGAAATAATAGGGGATCTTCTAAGGGATCATATTCACCTTGTTGTAGTTGGACTTCTACTTTTAAAACACGACCTAAATAAGCTGCGATCGCCTGATAAAATCCGAACCAATTTGGAGCTAAATAAGATGTAATTTGCAATCTTTTATCTATAGTCATTTTTGGTCTACAATAGTTTCATTTGGAAAAACATGATTCAACTTTCTCCCAGACAAATAATGTATACATAAAAATACAATACTGGCAAAGGTCAAAAACATAATACCGAAAACTGTTGTATACGCTTTAGTATGCCACCATAGCTGCTTTAACAAAGCTGTACCAAATTTTAGTATCTTCCACAACAAATAATCATTTACTTTTTTAGCATTTTTGATGTTGATGTGTTGAGCTAATGCCATTTCGATTTTTGCCTACAATTTAATAAGTACTAAACTCGATAGACTTAATGTAGATTATATTATATTTTATCTAATTTCGTCAAAAAATATGAATAGATAGCGTTAATAATTTTGGAGATAAAATTAAAATATTCTCAATTAAGAAAATTTAAATCGTCACGAAGTACAAAATCCCGGTTTATTTAATAAACCGGGGTTAATCTAGCCAAATTATTTTTTCAAAGAAATGGGATTTTTCCTCAAAATGGACGGCTACCCGCTAAATTTATCACCCGGCGTTGATTGGGATCAAATGCTTGACGATAATGCAAAGTAGCCTGATTATCTCAATAGAGAATATCGCCTACAGACCGTTTGTGTTGGCGATCAAACTGAGGTTGATGTACATGCGATCGCATCTGTATACAAATTCCAAAGAATAACTAGTATTTATCGCTCCAAATCTTACTTTTTCGCAAGCACTTCTTGAGGAGTAATTTCGGCATATTGTTCAGTAGTTAAGAAGCCATCTCTCACATTTACCTTCTTAGGTATGAGTCCCAGGCTATACCATTTATCAGCAACTTCTTGTTGTTTCTTAATAATTGCTTCAGTAATTGGTATAAGCGTGAAATCATACTTTTTGTGCATAATCTCTAATGTAGGTGGATCAAGTTGAGTTGTTGCAGAGAGCAATTTGGAAATTTCTTTAGGATTATTTTTAGCCCAATTTTGGGCTTTTTGTACTTCTTCTAGAAAGACTTTGATGACTTCTCGATTTTCTTCATAGAATTTGCGGTTTGTGGATATAAAATTATTAGTATCTCGCAAACCATTACCACCATCTACCAGAACTCTTCCTACACCATTTTGGACATTTCTTGTAACAAATGGTTCCCAGATAAACCAAGCACTTACTTTACCTTGACTAAATGCCACATTAGCATCTGGAGGTGGTAGGGAGACTGATTCTATATCACTCAGCTTTAAACCTTCTTTTTCTAAAGCTCTAAGTATAAGATAATGACCGATCGATGCTTTTTGAAAAGCTACTTTTTTACCTTTTAAATCTTTGACACTTTGAATAGGAGAATTTTTAGGAACTAACAGTGAAACTGACTGACCATCAGAAGAATTAGCCGCTAGATATACAAGAGGTGCGCCGGCTGCTTGAGAGAAAATAGGAGGAGATTCGGCTGTCGAAGCAATATCAAGTGCGCCTGCATTTAAAGCTTCTAATTGTTGTGGCCCGGCAGCAAATTCTGGCCATTCTACCCTATATCCTAAAGGTTTTAATCGTTCTGCTAGAATACCTTTTTGTTCTAAAACGGCTAGAGCAGTAAGTTGTTTAGAGCGGACAATTCTAATTACTTTATCAGCAGTAGTATTACTACCACTAGCTACATTAGAAGCCGATGAAACTGCTTGTTGCTGAGAATTATCGGGTGAATTACTGCAACTAAATAGTGTAGTGGATAATACTAAACTATAGCCAAAAGCAAATAAAGCGTGACGACGAGTAATGCGTCGATTTTCCCAGAATGTAAATTTTTTTTTGAAATATCTCATTAATTAATCTACCTCTAATTATCAAACAAATTGTCAAACAAAAGATTTAAACTGTGACTTGTGTCCCATCAAATTTTGTGAATATGAAGCCATTAAATTTTTCGTTGTAACCCAACCTTTCATCTTTCAGGATGCTAATAGCAATCTCTTCACCCAAGGCTATGCCAGCAGAACCATCTGTGCGCCAGTGAATACCACCATGACCACGACCAAAGGTGTAATTAGCTGCCAGTTTGTTCAATTCTCCACCCACAGTTAAAGGCTCTCCTGTGTAGGGAATCACCTTAGTGGGGTCATTAGGATCAGGAACTACAGGATTAGGGATGATAAAATCTTCGTCAAAGTATGCTTTTAACAATGTGGCACTGGCACCTGCAATAGAGGCTGCACCACCAACGTAAGATGAATGAATGGGTGCGCCTTCTGGGTATCCATGCGGTAAGAGATAGGAACCAAATTTACTAAAACTCCGAGCTAAAGCTTGGGAATTTAATATATCTCTATGAGTCGGATATTTAGTTTTATTGACAATGTTGTGATGAACTAGCCCCCCATAAGCTTCTGGACGCAGAGTGCGGTGTACATAAAACTTCTGCCAGTAAGCAGCTCTAATAGCGCGGGATCTACCCAAGGACAGTAAGGCTTCTAAATGTCCGAGGGCAAATGACCCATTGCCCCCCTGTTGGGTTTTTGATTTAACAAAGGGATTACCTGAATTAAAGGGTGCGCCAATTCCACTACTTAAAGGGTCGTTAGCGTTGCGACTACTACCCAAAATCAGAGCAGCGCCAGAAAATGCCGCCCCTGGTGCATGGGAAAATTCTGATAAGTCACGAATTGTCGATACATAACGACGCACTGGGTCATACTGAATCGCTTTAGGAGTACCGCCATTCTGCACATTCAGCCATTCTTCATAATCAGTCAGGAAATCATTACCAGGTAGAGCTGTCCGAATCACAGACGGTATAAACTGGACGCCCCAAGGAATATTTAGCAATGCAAACTGGGAGATGTGAGGCCCCACTAATACCCCTGGCGGAGTTACGTGTTTGGCTGTCTTGCCAGATTTGTCATTTTGATCAACGTAGGTGACAGTACCACGAAACAGAGTTTCGGGGGTGACACGTCCATTTTGTTTTGGCCCTTTAAACGTTGAAAGCTGATTAAGTTCTTCAACAGCTGCTAATACCAAAGGCTCGTCGGTGTTGTTCTGTAGTTTATGAAAAGGTACGTCTCGCAATAAAGCTTGCCAATACAGTTCAACAGCTTCTACAGCCCGTTCTGAACTAGCTAGAGTTGGTGGTGGCGGTACTGCTACCTGCACTCCATGACATCCTTCTAAACTGGCCGCGAGAGGCCCCTGAGCATTAACTAATTTTCTGGTACCACCCAAAATGACCTTTTCAAAGTCATCATGGTCATGGGTTGTCACGGCTTTAGTCAAAGAGTCATAGGCTTTGAGATCAACCTCACTCTGTTTGTTGTGTGGTAGTCCCCTAGTATCAGAGCCAATCTTATTAGGATACCGTTTCTCATCGCCATTAGTAGGATTGGACGCAATGGGAATTTGATGATTAGCCTCGGCTGCGGCAACACGTACGCGATAAGCCTTTTCCGTAAACTTGTTCCTAGCATATGATACCTGCTCGTGTGCCTGAGCTTTTTGGGTAGAAAACTTTAAACCCACCGCCCCTACTACAACACTACTTGCAGTAAAGATACTAGTGTGTAACAAAAAAGACCGTCTACTAGCTGCACTCACAATAACTTTGGATTTTTTTTTATTCATAACTGTATATCTCTGCGCTTCTGCGCCTATTTTTTGCTACGCAACGCTATCGCCATAAGCCATGTCCGCAGGGTTTTACGAGAAGCCTAACGACGAATGCGTGAGATTTGATCTTTTGATTTAACTACATCTGCAATTGAAAAAAAAGGAAGTAAGGTGGTTTTACCCACCTTAAACAACCGATTAGAGGTTTACTGTGGCTACAACTCTAGGAATATTGCTTGACTAAGGGTAATTTTTCGTTCAGTACCCAATTGCCGATATCGCGCAACTTATAATCTACAGGGTCGTGGAGGGTGAAAGTACGTAAATCTCGCCAGTAACAGTCAAAACCGTACTTGCGGTGGCTACCAATTCCGTAGATAAAGAAGTAGCAACGTTAATCCAATATTTGGATTCTTCTTTAACTAATAGTTGCACCATTATCTATTGTTCTCCTGATGGTAAGTATGGATGAGGAAATGGGAATTGGACAATGATGGAAGTTTGCTTCAGTTGCGACACGAAGAGGTATAGTTCGCCCAATTCCCAAGATTCAATCTTTGGCGTTGCTGATTGAAATTATCAGCTAGTTTAAATCAGTAATTTTTCAGTCAACTGGACAACAATTTTTTTGAATCAACACTGCTTCTCCCTAAGTTCTGTGGAGTCTGCTTAATCTTAAATCTTTACTCGGCAAGCACTTTTATCAAGTAACTATCCTGGTAATGGCAAGATCTGTTAAATTTAAATACTATAAGTCGGTAGGTTTTTAGTAGTTTGTTTATAAATAGCAGTGTTGCATGGTTAACTGTAAAAGGCAAGTAGATTTTGTAAAAAAATTCGGCGTTGCTGAGTGGAAATATAAATTTGGATCACGCACAGAGAAATTCGAGACCAAGGCGTAGCTTGGCTTTTGCGTAGGGGTACGGTAGATGCAAAGTCTCAGAGAGCAAGAAAAGCTGTGCTATGCAGCAACAGGAGTAGCAAATCTAGCATATCGCTCTATATAGAACTCCTTGGTGTTTGCGATCGCCACTACAGAATTACGTTGTTTTAAAGCCTTCTTCCACTGACGCAGACGAGTAAATTCCTCTGGTATCCCAAAGCCTCGATAGTGCTTCAGTGCAGGCCAACGCTCAAACCAGGGGTAAAAGGTAAAATCAACCAAACTGACGGATTCACCAAACCAGTAGGGGCCTTGTTCTGATAACTTCCCTAAACCTTCGTTTTCGATAAATTCCAGATGTTTGTATAGTTCCTGTTTAGCTGCTTCTTGCTGTGGGATTTCAGGACTACGCAAGAAAGTAGAAAAAGCCGGAACAAATCGAGTATTAGCAAAATCAATCCAGATGCGAGCCTGAGCCTTAGCAATGGGACTGCTGGGTAAAAGAGGCGGATTAGGAAATACCTCATTAAGATATTCGTTAATTACTGCCGATTCCCAAACTCGGTGATTATGATGTGCGATCGCAGGCACTTTTCCATAAGGAGAAATATCTGTAAATCCCTCTGGCTTGTTCTGCAAATCAATCTCAATCAAATCAAAGTCGATGCCTTTTTCTTGCAGTACCAAACGCGAACGGTGAGCATAAGGGCAAACGACCGCACTATATATCTTGATTTCAGCCATGTTAATATTCCTCTAGAAATAGGTTCAATTCAATCCAAAGTCTAATATCGAACTAGAGCCAAGGGACTTCTTCGGGTGCATAACGAAAGGCGCGGAAGACTGAATTTTGCTCCCCACGAGCCACTGCTGACTTCTCACCCAGATTCCTCACAGCAAAGTGGGGATTGACGTATTCCCAAACAATCTCTCCTGTAACTGTCACCTCAAATATGCGGCCGTAAGCACCTTCTGTAATTAAAGTGTTGCCATTTGGTAGACGCTGTGCGCCTGATATATACGAACTGAAAAAATTTTGAGGTGGGTTGTCAGTGTACTCCCAAACTATTTGTTTAGTTTGACGGTTAACTTCAATCACACGAGAGAAATTGAGTGCAGTGTGACGACGATGTGCGCCATTGTCAAAAATTAGGATATTGCCGTTAGCTAATTCGTTGGGAAAATGTTGCTGTGCTAATACATCATCTCCCAGCGTCCAGATAATCTCTTTTGTGTTGCGATCAATAATTGCGACGGTAGAGATGTTGCGGAAGCTGACTATAATATTGCCGTCGGCGAGTTCGCCTACAGTATTACCATGAGTCCATTCGTGTCGTTGATCTTGGGGAGTGATAGTAAAAATATCTGGATCTAAATGTTCGTAAGCGTGCCAAGTCCAAACAATCTCACCACCAGGAGTAACTTCGTAAAGCACATCAGCATAGATATTACCGTCTGCTTCCGTTCCCGGTACACCGCCTTTGATCCGGGGAATCAAAGACTGAGGTATCTTTTCAATGGCTAATAAAATCGTGTTCCCGTTGCGTAGTCTGCGTCCATCGTGATGATGAGCTGGATGCTTATACTCCCAAATAATATTGCCCTTGGGATCTGCTTCTAAGACAACGCCACCTTTAAAAGCAGCCCACAAAGGAAAATGTGGCGGAATATCTAGCGTCTTACCGTTATAAAAAAGGTTGCCGTTGGGTAAGAGATAACCATATAAACCCGGTGAATACGGCAAATCCCATTGATGTACTACTTCTCCTTCTAGATTCAGAAGATATACTTCTCCATTACCTGTAAGTGGAGTAAAAAGTGTGTATCCCTTAAATACCTTGTCAGGATTATAAGCTCTTAAACCAGTACCACGGCGACGAATAGTATTTTGGTCAACTGATGCTGTTGCGATCGTCATAATTTTTTTGTACACATTTGGTTTGTTCAGATCCCCGACTTCTTTAAGAAGTCGGGGATCTGAGAAGTCGTGTTCTTATGGTGCTGGATTCGGATATTGAGTATGAACTGCATCCAATTCAGCTAAGACATCTTTGTTGAGAACTATATTGATGCTTTCTATATTCTCTTTGAGTTGTTCTAGTGTGGTAGCACCAATAATCGTACTAGCGACAAACCAACGACTCCGCACAAATGCGATCGCTAGTTGTGCGGGACTGATTTGATGGCGTTTAGCTATTTCTAGATAAGCTGCTACTGCTTCTCTAACATTTGGTTTTAAATATCGCTGACCAAAGTTTTCAAACAAGGTAACTCTGGCTTTCTCTGGTTTACCATTAAGGTATTTACCAGTTAAATAGCCAAATCCTAAAGGGCTGTAAGCTAGTAAAGGAATGTTTTCGTAATACACTGCTTCTGCAAGTGCGCCATCAAAAACTCGATTGAGTAAATTGTAGGCATTTTGAATCGAGACAACTTTAGGTAATCCTAATTGTTTAGCTGCGTAACTAAATTGTACAACGCCCCAAGGAGTCTCATTGCTTAAGCCGATATAGCGAATTTTTCCCGCATTGATGACATCAGCAAAAACTTCTAGTTGTTCAGTGATGGTAACTGTTGTCCCTACCTGATATGGGTCAAAAACTGTTTGCCCAAACCGTGGTACATAACGATCTGGCCAATGGATTTGATATAAATCAATATAGTCTGTTTGCAATCTTTTCAGACTATCATCTACTGCTTGTTTGATATTGTCTCGGTCAATGGCTTTAGCTCCACCACGCACCCATTTAAAGCCTCGACCTGGCCCCGCAATTTTAGTAGCAATTATTAATTGATCTCGCTGTTGATGTTTTAACCATTCTCCAATGTAAGTTTCAGTTGAGCCATAGGTTTCAGCACTGGTTGGTACTGGATACATCTCAGCCGCATCTATGAAATTAATTCCTTGGTCAATTGCATAATCTAGCTGCTGGTGGGCTTCTCCAATGGTATTTTGTTGCCCATAGGTCATTGTGCCAAGGCAAATCTCGGAAACTTTGAGATCACTATTGCCTAATTGGTTATACTGCATATTTTGAGATGATTTAATTATTGAATTGACAAGTTTCATTATTCTGTTTGTATTGCTCAATAATTATTGATTATGCTGTAAAATCTTTTTCTTGTGAAAACCAATGGAAATTATTTGGATAATACTACTTTATTTGTATAAAATTACTGTATTTAAAATAAAATTCACAAATTCATTTTAACAAACATCTATTTTGATACTTAAAAAGTATTAGCGATCGCCATGCACAAAATTATGGTTATCGATATAATTCTTATGTAGTCTAGTTATTAGTCTATGCACGACTAGGAGAACCGGAGTATGGCAAACTTACAAGTTGTGGATCAAGAGTTTTCACAAGTTCCCGTCATTGATATTAGTACGTTGGTTTCTCAAACTAGCAATTCTGATATAGTTGCAGACCAAATCAGACAAGCATGCCAAGATTACGGCTTCTTCTATATCATCGGACATGGAGTTGATGAACAACTACAAGAGCAGTTAGAATATCTCAGCCGACAATTCTTCGCACAGGATATAGAAACTAAACTAAAGATTCGTATGGCTCTTGGCGGTAGAGCATGGCGAGGATATTTTCCAGTTGGTAACGAGTTAACATCAGGTAGACCAGACTTAAAAGAAGGTATTTACTTCGGTGTAGAACTAGAAGAAAATCATCCACTTGTGAAAGCTAGTATACCAATGCACGGGTGCAATCTTTTTCCATCGAATATTCCCCAATTTAGGGAAACAGTCCTTGAATATATGCAGTCAATGACAAAACTCGGACATACGCTAATGGCTGGTATTGCTCTAAGTTTGGGATTAAGAGATTCATACTTTGCAGACCGTTATACAAAAGACCCATTGATATTATTTCGCATTTTCAACTATCCTCCCAATCCATCATTATCCGAATGGGGCGTTGGCGAACATACAGATTATGGAGTATTAACCATACTCAAGCAAGATAACGTAGGAGGATTACAAGTAAAATCAAAGTCTGGTTGGATAGATGCACCCCCTATTCCTAACTCCTTTGTGTGCAATATTGGCGATATGCTCGATCGCATGACACGAGGACTGTATCGCTCAACACCTCACCGCGTTCAGAACCTATCAACCAGTAATCGCCTATCATTTCCATTCTTCTTTGATCCTAATTTCAACGTTGAAGTCAAACCCATTGAGCTGAAAGACATAGTAGTGAATGATGATCAAAGCGATCGCTGGGATAAAGCCAGTGTTCACGAATTTCGCGGGACTTATGGCGAATATCTCTTGAATAAAGTCTCCAAAGTATTTCCAGAACTACGTAAAACAGTTCTTGAGAGTGCTGAGTAAGAATTACTAACCTCTTGACACCTGACTTCTACTTCAATAAACAGAAGTCAACAATTTAGCGATCGCAGCCCGAAAAGCCGTTGCTGCACCAGCACTCATATCACGAGGCGCGCAGATGCGATTTCTCAAATATGCAAAAGTAATAGCCCCCACAGCAGCGAAGATAGGGTCAACAGTGCTATTTTTACCACCAGTCCGACCACCCGATAAAGTTGTACCATTACTATGAATTAAATAATCAGCCAGTTGTCGCAAGTGAAAATCAACAGCGTCCTTAACTGTAGTAAAGTCACCATCTGCGGCTAAAGCTTGGACTCCAGAGTTTTTGATAATATCTGCGATCGCAACTTCTCGATTATCGCTCAATCTCTCAGCTGCTTCGGCTCGATATTGGATTTTTTCACTATCTGTTGCATCCAGAGGTAAAGGATTGGCGATCGGTTCAACACCCCATCGACGACGCAACAGCAAATTGTTAGTAATATTATCCGACTTCACCAGATCATAAGCAGGACGCTGATTAAGCGCGTCAAACCAAGCATTAATCCGAGGAAAGCGCGGATTTCCTTTGAGGTGATATCCCCGATATACAGGTAAATTAGCCGCCAATCTATCCAAATGGGGACTATACATAATATCTACTAAGCTAAATGTACTGACAAAGTAGGGGCCGGGATATTTAGCCAAAGCTTGCTCAAGTTCATCTAACTTCGCCTCAAATTCTGCTTGTAATTTTGCTAACTCATCAGAATCTATAGGTGCTTCTCTCAGGAATTTGTAAGCAAGATTCCGAAAACCGTTAGTTTCGGCCTCCTCAACCAACTGTCTAGCAACAGCGTTTTCCTCTGGATTTTCCGGTAATAATGCAGGATGAGGAAACCTTGCTTCTAAAGCCAAGAGAATATCTTTGGATTCATATACTAAGTTCCCCTCAATCTTTGCAGCCGGCACAAGGGTTGTGGGAACTAGGTCAGTGTACCATTTGGGTTTATTACTTAAATCAATAAACTCCGTTGCAAATGGAATTTCCTTTTCTTCCAGAGCAAACCAAACTCGTTCGCAGAAAGGACACCAGGAATTAGTATCTCGATAAAGCAAGACTGGCGGTTCTGTGTTTGAGGGAAGTTTCTGTAAACTACTGGGAATTGGCGCAGTAGAAGGAGATTGTCCCGGCCTCTTTACCCTACGCGCAGGAGTATTTTTTCTAGCAGTCTCTAAAACTTCTTCCCAACTCGATACTGTGTTTTGAATAGACATTTTTTATCTCGCTTTACTAGGAACGCCAGAAAACACAAATAACTGTTGCTCTTTGGGTTGAGGTAAGTATTCACCAAGGTATCGATGAAGACCTACAGCCATGTTTCCTGTAGCAGTGAGTTTAAAATTTACTTTCTCAAATCCAGATGCACTTAAGATTTTACGCACATTGTCAGAGTAGGAAATACCGTCAGAATGTCCGCGAGTCCAGATAAAAAAAGCACCTCTTTTACTCAGAAAACTTAAGTTTTTGATTAAGCGATTGAGTTCAATTTTCTCAGCTACATGGCCTAAAACACCACATGCGATCGCAATATCTGCTGGTACTGCTCCTACATAGTTATTAGCAAGAGTTGCATCACCATTGATAAACTCAATTTGCTTGGTTAAACCCAAAGATTCTATAGTTGCTCGTCCACGTTCAACTAACTGGGGGTTGAGTTCAACAAGTCGTGCGTATACGTCACTTATCCGGGGGTGATTTTTTAAAGTTCCTAGTAAATCTCGTGCATCAGCCGCGCAAATACTCACTACGCGGATAGCTCCATCTGGGGATGCATTCAAGCTATAAGAAATATATTCCCGCACGATTTCTAAACGCTGTTGCAATGTCGGCTCAGTGTTGTAGAGGTCGTGCCATTCATACCAATCTTTTGGCATAAGGGGTAATTCCCATTTCATGCACACTGTTTAGTTGTAAACTACGGTTAGCCTATCAAGTAGCTGTAGTTGATGAATAGAGGAAGAGTATCACAAATATTCATACAAAATCAAGTCTGATTCCGTATAACTGCTTTTGATTATGTATTACGCCTGATGTGAATTCTGAAAATCAACCAAATATCAACAATTCTACGTACTGTAGAGACGTAGCAATGCTACGTCTCTGTACAAGCGAATGAACACGTCACTCATAAATCGCGCACCAACGGATCAATCAATTCAACAGGGATGCGTTGCGTTCAATATAAGCATTAATTTCATCTTGGCGATCGCTGTAATAACTCGACTAATCAAAAACTTGTGCCAGGGTTAGGTGAGGTAAACCTTGGGGAATTTCTTCTGGGGACACACCCATACGCCAAGTTTCAATGATCGCCCTAACAGATGTACGAGTTCCTTTGATAATTGGCTCACCACCTAAAATCTGCTCATCTTTGACAATATAAAGATGTTCTGTTGCTTGAACCATAGCTGTCAATATCTTAAGAATCTCCCCAGACAATGATTGTACATCCCATTATTAACTCATCAAAATTTTTCTACCCAAGGCCTTAATTCTACTTCCCATGTCCAAGCACTGCGGGGTTGACGGAGAATGTTAAGGTAGGTTTGAGCGATCGCATCTGGATCGAGTAAGCTATCTGGTTGATCTTCTGGCTCAATACGAGTAGCAGAACGAATCGCCCCATCAATCACGAAATGCGCCACATGGATATTTTGCGGAGCTAGTTCACGCGCAATACTTTGAGCTAAACCACGCAAAGCAAATTTACCCATCGCAAACGGTGCAGAAAGCGGATAACCCTTGACACTCGCAGAAGCACCTGTAAAGAAAATTGCTCCCCCACCCACAGCCATCTGACGTTTTGCTGCTGCTTGTGCTACTAAAAAACCACCATAAGCAGTGATTTTCAGCGTTTTCGCAACGTCAGCTGGATCGAGTTCCACTAGGGAACCCCGAACTCGCCAACTGGGATTATATACAACTACCGTTGGTACACCTAGTTTTTGTTCGATATTTTGGAATAGTTGTTCAATTTCATCTGGTTGAGAAGCATCAGCCGCAAAACTGACTGCTCCAATTTCATCAGAGAATACACTGAGCTTATCTATTTGTCTGGCTGCTAAAGCTACAGCAAAGCCTTCTTTTGCAAACAACCGGGCTAGTGATGCGCTGAGTCCACTACCAGCCCCAACAATCAATGCAATGTTTGCCATTTGTTTTATTTCTCCTAATCTTTTAGGTTTTGTTAGGTTACACCATTTCTCAAAAATACAAAGTATCAAATTGCTCTATAAGCCCATATTTCAAACTTAGTTCATATAGATTCTGGTGTAGCAATAAAACCAGTTTTAATACCCTTCTTAAACCCATTTTTTTCGTAGAACTGGTGTACTTCCTGGCGTTGGCTTCCACTCAAGAGCATAACTTTGTAACAATTCTGGTTCCACGCGGATTGCAGAGCATGTTTTATTAAACGTGTTCCAACACCTTGGCGACGATAATCAGCATGGGTAATTACATTTTCAATCAAGCCATAGGGACGAGCGCCGCGTGTCAGATTAGGAACAATCACTAAAATACAAGAAGCTATTAATTTTCTACCTAAGTCGGCTACAAAGCAATTAATCTTGCGATCGCTTAATATTTCTTGCCATATTTCCTGAAGCGTCGATTCGTCAGGTAAGGGAGCATCCGTTGGATTCAGATGTGTGTACAGATTCAGGAGTGCTGACAATTCATCTTGCTGAATGCTACGTATTGAAATATTCATAATTTATACACAATAGCAGGCTTAGGGCAAAACCTGTCGCTATAGTAGTGGCGATCAACTTGCTGCGGTCGATCTCTTTGATCTGCTTTTATCTGGAACTATTGGGGTTTAGTGTTGGTTTTTTGGATACTTTTAACTTTTGTTAACTTGAACTAAGTATAAACCGAAATAAAATTATATTTAGTAATTCTAACTATTCGCAATTAATAAATTTAGTAAATCATATACTTTAATGGCGAAAGGCTTGAATTTTCTCTAGCACCATGCAATACTGCTAAGTTAATCACCGTTAAATCGGTCGATGATTAGTATTTTACAATAAAACGTCTGTATTACTTGGCAAATAAGTCTTTCAGGTCTTCTAAAAGTTATTCACGGATGAATCTAGCTAGTCATAATCTGTGGTTTTAAAAAATAAGGAGTGAGAGCTAGTGAGCGTAAATCAATTAGCGTCTGAGCAATCATTTGCTAGTGGCTCCAATCTAGATTTAGAGGCCGATGTTTTAGTTATTGGCGGCGGCCCGGCTGGTACTTGGGCTGCTTACAATGCTGCGGCTGGTGGAGTCCGGGTTGTTTTGGTAGACAAAGGCTATTGTGGCTCTAGTGGAGCAACTGCGTCTGGTGGAACTAGTGTGTGGTATGTAGCAAACCCCAACCAACGAGAAACCGCTATGGCCAGTCGGGAAGCTCTGGGAGGGTTTTTAGCAGAGCGTTCTTGGATGGAGCGAGTTCTAGACCGGACTCATGCAAATCTATATCAGTTAGGTAACTGGGGTTATCCTTTTCCCTCTGACCAACAAGGACAACCTTACTATCGTTCGCTTCAGCAAGGCGCAGAATATATGCGTCTGATGCGTAAGCAAGTCAAGAAAGCTGGAGTGCAGATTCTTGACCATAGCCCAGCCTTGGAATTGTTGTTAGACCAAGAAGGAGCAGTAGCCGGGGCCAAAGGAATCCGCCGCCAAGCAGGTGGACGCTGGACAGTGCGAGCCGGAGCAGTAATCATTGCTACTGGTGGTTGTGCTTTTTTGAGTAAAGCCCTCGGTTGTAATGTCCTCACTGGAGATGGTTATTTAATGGCAGCTGAAGCCGGGGCGCAAATGTCCGGGATGGAATTTTCTAATTCCTATGCTTTGACTCCTGCTTTTGCTTCTGTAACTAAAGGAGCTTTCTATCGTTGGGCAACATTCACCTATGAAGATGGCACAGTAATTGAAGGTGCTGGTTCTCAACGGGGACGCTCTGTAATTGCCAAGACATTACTTACTCAGCCTGTATACTGTAGCCTACACGAAACTCCAGAAGAAGTACGCACTTGGATGCGAACCATCCAGCACAACTTCTTTTTGCCCTTTGACCGCAGAGGAATTGACCCTTTTACCCAACGCTTCCCGGTAACTCTGCGTTTGGAAGGCACAGTCCGAGGTACTGGCGGGATTCGGATTGTGGATAATTCTTGTGCAACCTCAGTACCCGGACTCTATGCGGCGGGAGATGCAGCTACACGGGAACTCATCTGTGGAGGCTTTACAGGTGGTGGTAGTTACAACGCTGCTTGGGCAATGTCTTCCGGCTATTGGTCAGGACAAGCGGCGGCTGAATATGCTCGTCAATTAGGAGATCAGGCTAATCAACGGCGATCGCATTCAATTGGACAAGCAGCAGTTAGTTCTGAAAGTACTCACACTTTTGATCCCCAAGAAATTATCCAAGCCATCCAAGCCGAAGTATTACCCTACAATCGCAATCTTTTCCGTACTGAACAAGGCTTGAGCGATTCCCTAGAAAGATTGCATAGTTTGTGGCGAGAAATTCGTTATAGTGCTGTCTCAACAGATAGCCAAGCATTACCAGCCAGAGAAGCAGCGGCAATGGTTGCCACTGCACGCTGGATGTATACTTCAGCACAAGCTAGAAAAGAAACTCGTGGAATGCACAAGCACCAGGATTTTCCTCAGCAAGATGCTAATCAGCAATATCGGTTGATTAGTGGTGGATTGGATACAGTCTGGGCAAAGCCTGAACAAGAAGTTGTCAAGAAGGAGTTAGTGGCATTGTGATTGAATTAGTCAGTGAATCTCGCTGTATTAAATGTAATCTTTGCGTCACCGCCTGCCCAACAAATGTTTTCGATGCAGTACCAGGACGTGCGCCGAAAATTGCCCGCCAGAGCGATTGTCAAACCTGTTATATGTGCGAACTGTACTGTCCTGTAGATGCACTGTATGTTGATCCTAATGCTGAGGAATCAGTTCCAGTGGATGAGGAGACTTTGATCACAGCTGGGTTACTTGGCAGTTACCGGAAAAATGTCGGTTGGGGAAAGGGACGTATACCTGCGGCTAAAACTGAGAAGTCTGCTTACTATTATCCAGTTATGCAAAGTAGCAGCAATTTGCCTACGGATGCTCAGGGGAGAATTATTCCTTAGTAAACGCAGAGTAAGGAAATTGAACAGTCTTTTAGGAGTCTGGGCTTATGGGCAGTTATGTTTATCGTCTTTTGGCTTCAGTGACAACTGTTGCGCTTTTGTCCGGTCTTACTAGTTGTAGTTCACAACAAAGCCAGTCCAGCAACTTAGCAGTAGCTTCATCTAATAGGGGAGCAAATTCGACAGAGGCGAAAACCCTGGTTTTACGAGTTGGTTTTATCAGTTCGGAAAGCAAGTTACCAATTGGCCCGGAGGGTTGGGCGCTGCAAAAGGGAACATTGACACCTGCGCTCAAAAGCCTGGGTGTGACGGAAGTAAAATTTATTCCCTTTGTAGGCGGCCCGGCACTCAATGAAGCCCTTGTCAGTGGTCAATTAGATATGGGTTTGTATGGAGATACCCCAGCTCTAGTTGGTAAAGCCGCAGGTTTGCCAACCCGATTGATTAATCAAACACGGGTGGGTCAGAATGCTTGGTTAATAACTAAGAAAAACAGTGTACGCTCAGTTGCACAACTCAAAGGTACGAAGGTGGGAGTTGCTAAAGGCACTTATCCGCATAGATATCTGATGGGGTTGCTAGAAAAAGAGGGACTAACTAAGGATGTAAGTGTAGTCCAAATTCCTTCTGCTGATGCCAAGCCAGCATTAGAACGGGGTGATATTTCCGCTTATCCGTTTGCTATGGGAGCCGGGCCAATATTGGTTTCTCAAGGATTTCCAGCGATTGATCAAGCTAAAGATCATCAAGGTCTAGTTGGAACGGGGGTCAGTGTTGTAACGGAAAATTCTCTCTCTCGATACCCAGAACTGCCGCAAAAGTGGAATCAAATTAGACAACAAGCGTTGCAGGAAATTAAGGCAAATCCAGATAAATTTTACCAGTTTGCGGCTCAGGCAAGTGGGAATGTGGCGTTAGCGATCGCTAAAGAATCCTATCCACTAGACCTTTATCCCACTGAACCTTTCACACCGGAAGGATTGAAACTCTTAAATTCAACAAAGCAGTTTCTCGCTGACCAGAAATTGTTGAAGTCAGATTTTGATATTAAAGATTGGCAAATCCCCAATCCCTAAAAGTTTTCACAAGAGTTACTCTCGCATTTTTGGGGAAGCTTTACCCTTCCCCTTTTCTGAATCATATAAGGAGTAAATTTCATGAATAGTCGTATCCATCAAGATGCTTCTAACCTAGATTTAGTCACAGATGTATTAATTATCGGAGGTGGCCCTGCTGGAACTTGGGCAGCATGGAGTGCAGCAAATAATGGAGCAAAAGTTGTTTTAGTAGATAAGGGTTACTGTGGTACAAGTGGTGCAGCTGCATCTGCCGGAAATGGTGTATGGTATGTTCCACCAGACCCCGAACAACGGGAAGCTGCAATGGCAAGTCGGGAAGCGATGGGAGGCTTTCTGGCAGACCGCCACTGGATGACTAGAGTATTAGATCGCACCTACGACAACATTAACTCCCTCGCAGATCAGGGCTATCCTTTCAGCGTTGATGCTAATGGGCAAGTTATCCGTCGCTCTCTGCAAGGCCCAGACTATATGCGCTTCATGCGGAAAAAGATTAAGCAAGCAGGAGTGAAAATTTTAGACCACAGCCCAGCTTTAGAGTTGCTGGTGGATGCAGAAGGCGCTGTAGCTGGAGCTAAGGGGATTAATCGTCAATCTGGGGAACGTTGGACAGTCCAAGCAGGGGCAGTTGTGATTGCTACAGGTGGCTGTGCTTTCTTGAGTAAAGCCCTTGGTTGTAATGTTCTGACAGGAGATGGTCTATTGATGGCAGCTGAAGCTGGTGCTGATTTTTCTGGTATGGAATTTTCTAATGCCTATGCAATTTCTCCGGCTTTTTCTTCTGTCACCAAGACTCGTTATTATGATTGGGCATCTTTTACTTATGAAGATGGCACTGTAATTGAAGGTGCAGGTTCTAAGCGCGGTCGTTCGGTGATTGCTAAAACATTGCTGACTCAGCCAGTTTATGCGCGTCTGGATCAAAATATGGATGAAGAGACAAAAGCCTGGATGCGATCGTCTCAGCCTAATTTCTTTGTCGTGTTTGATCGCGCTGGGATTGATCCCTTCACGCAACGATTCCCGATAACTTTACGCTTGGAAGGAACTGTACGGGGCACTGGTGGTATTAGAATTGCAGATTACACCTGTGCTAGTTCAGTTCATGGACTCTATGCGGCGGGAGATGCAGCTACTAGAGAGTTAATCTGTGGTGGCTTCACAGGCGGTGGTAGTCACAATGCAGCTTGGGCAATGTCTTCTGGCTATTGGTCTGGACAATCTGCTGCTAGCTATGCGCTGAGTTTGGGAGAACAAGCTACTCAACGCAGTGTGCAGGGAGTTGGCGAAGCTGGATTGCATGGTAAAGGTAATAGTAGATTCTCACCAGATGAAGCGATCGCCGCAACTCAAGCTGAAGTTTTCCCCTACGATCGCAATCTCTTCCGCAGTGCTACAAGTTTAAGTGCATCACTAGATAGACTCGATGATCTCTGGCAAGAAATTCGCCATAGCCACACACCAGATGATAGCCAAATTGTGCGATCGCGGTCAGCTGCGGCGATGGTTGCTACTGCGCGTTGGATGTACAACAGTGGTTTGCAACGCCAAGAAACTAGAGGTATGCACAAACGCGAAGATTTCCCGCAACAAGACCCCAACCAACAATATCGGCTCCTCAGTGGTGGGTTAGATAAAATTTGGGTCAAGCCTGAGTCAGTAGTTGTAAATCGGGAATTAGTTACAGCCTAATTAATTATCTTGAGAAAACCTCTGCGTACCTTTGCGCTAACCTCCGCGTACCTTTGCGTTAAAAAAGGCTTTAAAACGCAGAGGGGCGCAGAGTCTTGATGAATTTAAGTTCATGAAATTATTTCCTAAAATTAAGTTCAAGTTGAATCTCGATTTACCTGCTTTGCGATCGCGTAATTATCGTCTCTACTTTGCTGGACAAGCCTTGTCGATGACAGGTAACTTCATGACCCAAGTAGCGATTCTCTGGCTGATTTATCGATTAACTGATTCTGCCTTACTGCTGGGGTTGGCAGGTTTTCTGGGACACTTACCCGTTTTTGTATTAGCTCCCGTTTCAGGTATTTTAGCCGATCGCTACAACCGTCATCGCCTTTTACTACTACTTCAGATTATAGGTATTTCTCTATCTGTAATTTTGACAGCCATCACGTTTCTGGGTTTGGCAAATTTTTGGACATTGCTAACTCTGAGTGCATTGTTAGGCGTATTGAAGGGTTTAGATGTGCCTGTGCGTCAAGCTTTTGTTAGTGATATGGTTACTCGTGAACTGATGGGAAATGCGATCGCACTGAATGCAGCCTTCCTCAATGGTGCGCGTCTCATTGGCCCTGCATTGGGTGGCATTTTTATCGCTCAGTTTGGTGCAGGATTCTGCTTTCTTTACGATAGTCTCAGCTATCTTGTAGCTATCTGGGCAATCTCAGCAATGGTCATTATACCCCGAACAGTAGAAATACAGACGAGTAATACTTGGCAGAAGTTGAAAGAAGGGTTTGAATATGCCTACCAATTCCTACCTGTGCGTTCTATCCTACTGTTACTAGCAGTAGCTAGTTTAGTAGGTATGTCTTACACGACACTTCTACCCATCTTTGCTGTAGAAGTTCTACATGGAGGATCGGAAACGTTAGGTTTTCTCACGGCCGCAGCAGCAATGGGATCGGTGTTTGCTTGTGTCTACCTGAGCTTTCGTCATAATGTAGTGGGTTTAGAGAGACTTATCGCCTTTTGTCCAGCCATCATGGGGATTGGCTTTATCTTTTTCTCTGTCTCTCAAGTCTTCTGGATTTCTCAGTTAGCTTTGGTTTTAGTTGGCTGGAGTTCTACACTTCAGGTAGCTGCTAGTAACACAGTGCTGCAATTTATTGTGGAGGATAGCAAACGGGGTAGGGTAATGAGCTTTTATGCGATGTGCTTTATGGGTATGGCTCCTTTTGGTAACTTGTTAGCAGGAACTCTGGCACATTATTTGAAAGCTCCGAATACACTAATTTTGGGTGGTGTCGTTTGCATAGTAGGTTCGGTGCTGTTCATCCAACAATTGCCCCAAATGGCGAAGTTAATACACTTAGGAACAAAGCAAATGGCAAATAATTAACTTCAGGAGATAATACATCATTGCTATATCTGCTACAGAGATTCTCGTACCAGCGATACAAGGTTTCCCACTGCGGACTCCATCCGCGATCTCAATGTAATGGTGGAAATCATTTTTCATCTGGCTATTCCGACTTTGTTATGTCTTGCTTTAATTTTAAGTAACTTTGGGCGTACAATTTTATATTTGTGGAATAATTTCATACTTCAGCCTTCATTTGACTCCAATCTTGATAGATATATCGCACCACACTATCCGCTTGATTGCAATCAATTATATGGGTTGCATAGCGTTTTAATTCCAAAGTTGCGTTATCAACAGCGAACGCGCAATCGGCTATCTGAAACATTTCAATATCATTAGTTATGATCTCCAAATACAATCAACTTCTTACCACTCAATCCGTAAGTTTCTTGTAGAGTCAGGATTGCTTGAGCTTTAGTGGCTTTATGACTATAAATTGTTAGCCAGTACCAGCCAGGAGAATAACTATTTTCAAAATAATAAGTTTCTACTCTACCACCATATTTTTCCTGGATAGCTATTTCTAATTCAGACAGAATATCAGCTTGGTTAATAATGGTAATACAAACGATTTTGTCACGTAATGAATCGGTTAATTTTGCCAGCGATCGCAATCTTTTATCTTGATGAAACAATCGATCATCAAGATTGCACTCTAGCTTTAGCTAGTTTAGTTACTTCTTTAACTGCTTCTTGATTAATATCATCCATTGATTCATAGCTCTCATAAGCGTGTGGGTGTTTGGCGATCGCGCGATGGCTATGAATGCTGACTTTACTGGAAAAAGCAGCGTGAAAGTCAGGCTCAAACGTGGTGTTACCTGCTGGTACTAGCAAGCCAAGACGGATTTGCCTATTAGACTTAGCTTTCGAGTACATTATGATACCTCTTTCTTGACAAGCCTGATTATGTCTAAATATTTATTTAGTTGTACTAATAATTAGGTATACATATTTTCAGAAAAACTGTATAATATTTAAACTACGTTAAATCGACCGACAAACTGTAATATATCATCTAACAGACGTAGATAGCTGTCAGTCAAATTATTTAACTGCACTAATCAACACATCTCGCTTCTGTTTTACTGAGTTGTGCAATCTCAAATACTCTGGATTCACGATAATTACAAGGAAAGGATTTGATGAGCAACATACAACTTTACTTTGCTAAAGCCTCTACCTTCTCACAACGCACTCGTGTAGTCTTACTGGAAAAAGGCATTGATTTCACGCCGATAGAGATTGACTTACAGAACAAACCAGATGGGTACACGCAGATTTCTCGCTATGGCAAAGTTCCGGCTATTAAACATGGGGATGTTGAACTTTACGAGTCTGCTATTATCAATGAATATCTAGATGAAGTTTTTCCAGAACCACCATTGTTACCCCATGATCCGGCAAAGAAAGCGATCGCCAGAATTTGGATAGACTACGCTAATACTCGGCTTGTACCTGCTTTTAACAAATTTCTACGCGGCAAAGATAGCGAAGAACAAGAACAGGGAAGAAAAGAGTTCACAGAAGCACTTCTATATATTGAACAAGAAGGATTAGGCAAAGGTGATTACTTATTAGGAGATCAGTTTAGCCTAGTTGATATCAGCTTCTATCCTTGGTTTGAACGTTTACCACTCTTAGAACACTTCCGTAAATTTACACTACCAGCAGAAACACCTCGTTTGCAGACATGGTGGAATTTGGTAAGCGATCGCGCCTCAATTCAAGCAGTAGCAAATCCTGTGGATTTCTATTTACAAAGATTCGCCAAAATTCTCGGTGAACCGATTCCTGTTGGTGCTGCACAAAAATAGGATGTATCATCTATGAGCTTAAATAACCAAGTTCTAGACAGACCAATTTCCCAAGAACTGCCATATGTAGAGGCTAACCTCACTTACCTAATTCCAATGGCAGAAAAACCTGTTAACTATACCTACGAACCCCCACCAGGGATTCCCCGCACCAATGCAACTTATCAGACGCATAAACTACCAATTTATAATGCTCGTTCTATCTCAGAGAACATCTCGTTAGATCAAGAAGGTTTTGCGTTTACTGAACATCACACCAGCGTCCGCAACTTTTACGACGAAGAAGAAGTACGCCGCGTCTACTATCCAGAAGCCGAGCAATTGTTAAAAGAGGTGACAGGTGCAACCAAGGTAGTGATATTTGATCACACTCTGCGTAACGCAGGTAAGTCCAAGCCAGGTGAGAATAATATTAAAGAACCTGCTAAGCGAGTACACAACGACTTTACCGCTAAATCAGGCTATACTCGCGCCCGTTTAGAACTTGCAGCGCGAGGGATAGACGATATTGATGCGCTACTAAAACAACGATTTGCCATCATCAACGTTTGGCGAGCGACCGCCCAACCAATTCAAGAGTCCCCACTAGCATTATGTGACGCGCAAAGTATCCCATTAACAGACCTTGTAGCCGGGGATTTAGTGTACCGCGATCGCGTCGGTGAGACATACGGAGTCACGTATAACCCTGAACATAAATGGTTCTACTTCCCACAAATGCACAGAGACGAGGCACTATTTATCAAGTGTTTTGACTCCGCAGAAGACGGACACGCACGTTTTGCAGCCCATACAGCCTTTGAAGACCCCACCAGCCCAGCCAACGCTCCCCCACGAGAAAGCATCGAACTACGAACATTCGTCTTTTACCCCGCATAGATTCCTCCAACTTTTACTCTCTGCGCCTTTGCGTCTCTGCGTGAGACAAATTAATTAACCCTTGGAGACATAAATCTCATGACTTCCCAACACTTTGACATCAAACCAATTGCCGGACGTATCGGTGCAAAAATCATTGGTGTTGACCTGAGCAATAACCTCAGCGACGAAATCATCAGCGATATCCGTAAAACTCTAGTTAAATACAAAGTCATCTTCTTCCGAGAGCAGAACCTTGACGCTAATAGACAAGTAGCCTTCGCCCGTCGCTTTGGAGAAGTCACCACAGCTCATCCCACCGTTCCCTCATTGCCAGAAAACCCAGAAGTTCTTGATCTGAATTATGGCAAGACTGTGAGCCGCGCTAACAACTGGCACACTGATGTCACATTTGTAGACCGTCCTCCTCTAGGTTCCGTTTTACGGGCGCTGGTCATTCCGCCATCAGGAGGCGATACGATTTGGGCAAACTCCGTGACTGCATACGAAGATTTACCAGTTCCTCTACGTAATCTTGCTGAGCAACTCTGGGCAGTACACAGCAATGCCTACGATTATGCAGCAGCTACAATTGACTTACCAGAAGAAGTCCGCGCTTATCGGGCTGTTTTCACTTCGACTGTATACGAAACCCTGCATCCAGTTGTTCGCGTTCATCCTGAATCTGGCGAACGTGGGTTATTCATCGGTGGGTTCGTGCGTCGCCTGCGTGGTTTATCACAAAATGAATCCGATGAAATCGTGAAATTGTTGCAGGCTTACATCACACGTCCTGAGAACACAGTTCGGTGGCGCTGGAAAGTAGGCGATGTAGCTTTTTGGGATAATCGCGCTACTCAACATTATGCGATCGCAGACTACGGCAATCAAGCTCGCCACGTTCAGCGAGTCACACTTGTGGGTGATATTCCTGTTGGTATTGATGGTAAGCATAGTGAGGCCATCAAGGGAGATTCTTCTGCATATAACCGACGCGAACCCGCTTTAGTTTAAAACAGGTAAAAAAGGTTTTGGTCTTTGTGGTAAAAAATCTTGCACCACAAAGACACAAAAATAGTAAGCATTTGCCAAACAGCAGAAAAATCAGTGGTTTTAGCAATACAATCGGGTTGTCCTTGAGAAACCTTTTTAGTAACTTGGGCATTCTGACGGTTCTTATATCCGCTTTCGTCTTATCGTTTCACAACGTTGCTGTGCGAGTTTTGTTTTCAGAACATCTCGTACTGGGTTTATTTTTACTTGGTGGATACGTTAAACCGGATTTGCAGAACTCATTATTGCTGATGTTCATGCGAATGCTACTGGTGGTTCCACTTGTGGCATCTCTAGCATTCAAGTTATATCCATCTGCTGGAAAAGAATTTCGAGATTTGTTCAGGCGCGAACGTACAGATGTTTTGCTCCAAGTATTGGGCTGTGGAGTATTGATGTTTGTATATATTGCCTTACTCTACATTGCTATTGGCTTAATTCCGACTGGAATTGCCATGACTCTATTTTTTACCTATCCCGTGTTTACGGCGTTGCTGGCTTGGAGGTTTTTTGGCGAACGTCCTACTCTCTTCCGTTGGCTAGTGATGGCGATTATTCTGGGGGGTGGCGTACTTACAATTCCTCAATCTTCTGCTGCTTACAGTAGTGATACTATTACTAATGGCATTTTCGCCAGCGTTGGTTCTGGAGTGGTTTACGCCTTTTATAAAGTCATGGCCCAAAAATGCTTGGAAAAATTCCATCCAGTTCCTTTCACCTGGATTAGTTTTACCTGCACTTTACTGTTTTCTGGTATCAGCTTACTGTTTTGGCCACCTTTTAGTACCCAACTTGATTGGACACCTCTGTGGATTGGCAGTATTTTTTCTGGTTTAGTGAGTTTCATGGGGCACACATTCAATAATGTAGGAATTCGCATGATTGGCGCAACTAAGGCCTCAATTATCGGCGCTAGCAGTCCAGCATTAACAGTATTAGTCGCGTGGGTCACAATTAGCGAAACTTTAAATTTGATTCAAAGCTTGGGAATTGGAATTGTCACATTAGGAATTACACTGTTAAGTGGAGAAGGCTTTATCCGTAAACGTAGCCCTTCATAAAAATCTTCTAAATTACGAATTACGTAGCTTGCTTCTCGCCCTTGGCGAGTATTACGAATTATGTCTGCCTCCGCTATTTTGTTTGATTTAGATGGAACTTTGACAGATCCCAAGCTTGGCATTACTCGCTGTATTCGGTTTGCTTTATCTGAACTCGGTTACAAACCACCTAATACTGATGAATTACATTGGTGTATTGGCCCTCCAATCAAACACAGTTTTTCGCTGCTACTGAACACTTCAGATGACACAGTTTTGGAACAAGCAATTTCACTTTATCGCAGTCGCTTTGCCACAATAGGATTATTTGAAAACTCCCTTTATCCCCAGATGTCAGAAACCTTAAACGCTATTCGTTTTGCTGGTTATCAAACCTTTGTTGCGACTTCTAAACCACATGTTTATGCTACGCAGATTATTGAACATTTTGGTTTGTCGTCGCTTTTCGATGGGGTTTACGGAAGTGAACTTGACGGCACGCGGAGTGTAAAAGCTGACTTGATTTATCACATTTTAGTTACAGAACAGCTTTCATCTTCTCATGTGGTTATGGTAGGCGATCGCTCGCACGATATAATCGGAGCCAACCACAATCATATTACTTCAATTGGTGTCACCTACGGCTACGGAACAGAAGAAGAGTTAAAGACACACGGTGCTGATTTTATTGCCCACACTCCAGATGAGATTCCCAAATTGCTTGCTAACTTTTTTGGGTAAAGAAACACCAGAATAGTCTAACCGCGATCGCCCCTTAAGAGAAATTATTAATGCTCTTTCCGACGAAACTGTATCAAACTAAAACTTGTAACTCGATTTAGGTTTGACAAGATGAGTAAAATCCGTGCTGTTGTTGTTGATCCTGATGTATCAGGGCGTTTAGCACTACGTGATGTAGATGCACCCACCCCTGCTGCAAATGAAGCGGTTATTAGAGTAGCAGAAATTTCCCTTAACCGGGGAGAAGTTAGACGTTCTACCACAGCCGAAGCTGGTTGGCGACCAGGTTGGGACTTAACTGGTGTTGTCGAAACTCCTGCTGCTGATGGTTCCGGCCCTGCTGTCGGGACGCGAGTTGTCGGCTTACTCCGTTCTGGTGCATGGGCGGAATTAGTATCAGTACCAACCCACTCACTAGCAGAATTGCCCTCGTCAGTTTCCTTTGCTCAAGCTGCTACACTACCTGTAGCTGGTTTAACCGCCTATCATACCCTACTCAAAGGTGGCTCACTTTTAGGTCGTTCAGTATTAATTACAGGTGCATCTGGTGGTGTGGGTCACTTCGCCATTCAATTAGCACGTCTTAGTGGCGCACAAGTAATGGCACACATTCGCCGTCCAGAATACGAAACCTTCGTTAAAGATGCTGGTGCTGATTTTGTAGTCATTGGTGAAGACCTATCATCAGCTAGCAAATATGGCCCCTATCATTTAATTATCGAATCAGTGGGTGGAAACACCCTCGGAACAGCCCTCGGTTTGTTGGCAGAAGATGGGACGATAGTTCTGTTTGGTACTTCCGGGGGAAATGAGGTAACATTCAACGCACAGCGCTTCTACGCAACTGGTGGTGCAAGTTTGTATGGTCTTATTTTGTTCCATGAATTGAGACGAGAATCAGCAGCAGTAGGATTACAAAGGCTTTTGCGTTTAGTAGAAGTAGGTCAATTGCGTCCTGTGATTGATATTGAAGCTGATTGGACAGAAATAGCTGACATAGCCCAGAAATTGTTAAATAGAGGCTACCTTGGCAAAGCTGTATTGCACGTCTCCAATTTGTGAATCATTGAATTTTTTGTAAATTCATGGACAAAATTAAATTAGTTATTTTTGATTGTGATGGTGTTCTGATAGATAGTGAACGAATCGCAAACATTATTTTGCTGGAAATGCTCAACGAAATAGGACTATTGCTGACTTTAGAGGATGTCATTGATATTTTTGTTGGCATATCCATGAATCTCTGTATAGAAATAATTAAAAATAGGCTTGGTAAATCTCCACCAGAAAACTTTGCTACTGAATTTGAGCAAAGATGTATGCAAGTTTTCATAACAGATTTGCATCCAGTACAAGGAATACATAATGTTTTAAGTACACTCAAGCTTTCTTATTGTGTTGCCTCAAATAGTGGCCATAATTGGCTAAACAAAGCTTTAGCTTAAACGGATTTGCTTCCTTACTTTTCAGGAAAAATATTTAGTGCCACAGAAGTTTCGCGTAGCAAACCATATCCAGATGTATTTTTATATGCAGCCGAGAAAATGGGATTTTTACCACAGGAATGTGTGGTGATTGAAGATACACCAACAGGTGTTAGAGCTGGAGTTGATGCAGGTATGACAGTATTTGGTTATGCAGAACTGATTAACCCAGAACAACTACGAGCAGTCGGTGCATCGGTCGTATTTAATGACATGAAATTATTACCAAAACTGCTAGATCAGCAAAATCAACATTAACAGTGCAAGGTAAAATCACGATATCTAAGCTAGCGATCGCTATTGATGTTTTATCAGTACTGTAATGACGGACAGCAATGACTTCTGGCACAAACTATATCGGCTAGTAGCTACTAGTAATGTCAAAATTGAGCGTCTATGAGGAACTTCACACCCCAGATATCTATCCTTTGTTTACCCTTTGGACTATGGATATTTGCAAGATACTCAAGCTGGAGATAGGTCTAATATTGATGTTTGGATCGGAAGTTTATCTGGTAAGCAAGTAACTCTAATCTGCCCTTTTCAATTACTGGGGTGGATATTCTGGTTGATGGCGGCAATACTCCTGGTGTTTCAACTGATATAACCGTTCTGAAAAACAAGATACCCGACTTCTTTAAGAAGTTGGGTATCTGAGCCTTCATTTACATTTTGCACCAAGCAATTCTCATGCCTGGTGTTTTTAAATATTTTATTCAATAAATTCAATTTATCATTTTAAGAAAAAAGAGTATTTGCTCTTATCTTAGCTAGACCATAATATTGAGTTCATAAGCTACTCAGCTTACCAGTTGAAGGACAAAATTACATCTGTAATTAATAGCGATCGCTTCAACCATCTTCTGAAAGAATCTCGCTAAATCATTGCATAGAAAAAACATGGCTTGGCTAATTGGTACATTATTTATTGGAATATCTGCGGCTTTTGCAACGACATTTGATGATAATTTATACTTGACAGCTTTCTTTGGTAAAGTGAATCATACCTTTCGTCCCAAGCATATTATTATTGGCGAATTTGTGGGATTTACTGCATTAGTTATGGCTAGTCTTCCTGGTTTCCTCGGTGGCTTAGTTCTTCCAGAAGCATGGATTGGATTATTAGGAATTCTCCCAATCATGATTGGTATTAGCCATCTAATGAATCGAGGAAAGGAAGAAGATACTTTACAAGCTGTATCAGCTTTTACTAATTCAGCTAAATCTAAACGCCATAAAAAATCATTATTAGCAATACTCAAAGATCGTCAAACCTATCGTGTCTCTGCTGTTACCATTGCCAATGGTGGAAATAATATCGGTATTTACGTTCCGTTATTTGCTAGCAGTAATGTTCCTAGTCTAGCAGTCATTGTATGTGTTTGCTATTCAGCGATTGGACTGTGGTGCTTTGTCTCTTACAACCTAACGCGGAATCCTGTCATGGCTTCTGTTATGACTCGCTATGGTCGGAAAGTCTTTCCCTTTGTATTAATATATTTGGGATTATCCATCATAGTTAAAAGTGGAACTTATCAACTTGTACCTAGTCTCGCAATGCTTTTTAATTAGACTATTGATCGTGGGATAGAAGCTTAAATTACACACATGAAAATTATCAAAATCGCTTTAATGGTTTTAATTTTGTTAATCAACTTAGTAATTGCGGCTCCCTCTTGGGCAGATGAAACATCACACTTAAGTTCAAAATCTGACTATTTCGTAGGACAAAAAGTTGTTTGGCTTTATAAAGCTCGTGCTGACTCTGAGAATACATATAAAATTCCTGTCGAAGTTGTCAAATTAGGCTCTAAGCAAGTACAAGTCAAAGTGCAGAAAAATCAAAATGAGTTTGTTAATCGTTGGGTAAACCGAGATAGATTGGAGGTTGACAAGAATGATAATTATCGTAAAAAAATATAAATATATTTCAAACCCTATAGATGAATATCTAAAGAAGCCTAATTATAGCTTTACAGTTGAGACGAATAGCTAAAAAGTAATCATCACCTTTATTTATGATCATCCAAAATAATAGTATTTGATTTTGGAGATTGATTGGCATTAAGATAGAGCCAAAGTTAATTGAAACTAAACATTACTGAATTCAAGAGGAATAAACTAATGAACAAACCAAACTCAAAGAAAGTAACTTATTGGCTTTTAACTGCTGTATTTCTAGGATTTCTGACGATATTTTCTCTTTTTGATCAGCCCTATGCTTTAGCTCAGTCAGAGATACCACCCGTATCGACAGAATCCACACAAGTTCCAATAGTATCTCCGGCTCCTGTTATACCTCAAACAGTATGGCCAGTAGATAGCGTAGCTGCAAATGTTCAACGTCTATTAACAACCAATGAATGTGTTGGATGCAATTTAGTTGAAGCGCAATTAGACAATGCAAATCTGCAAGCAGCTAACTTAGCAGGTGCAAACTTGCAAAAAGCAGAGTTAGAAAAGGCGAATCTACAAGGAACAAACCTCGCAACAGCTAATTTACAGGGAGTAGATTTAAGCAAAGCAAATATAGCTGGAGCGAATCTACAAGGGGCAAACTTATATGATGCTGATTTAGAAGGAGCAAACCTGTTAGGGGCTGATTTGCAAGGAGCAAATCTACAAAAGGCAGATTTACAAAAAACAAATCTCATAAATGCCAACATCCAAGGCGCAAACTTGTTAGGTGCTGATTTGGAAGATGCAATAGTACCCACAGGATTCATGAATCCGTATCAATAATTCCAAATGTATAGCTACGTTAATGGGTATCTGAGCTAGGGAGCAATCCCTAGCTTATTTATATTAAATTCTAATCCCGGTGATTAAAAATCCCAGCTATCAAGACAAATTTGTCTTTGCAAGTTGTTTTTATCAACCATGTAGGTGGGCTTTGTTTATGTAATATTTTCTTCACCAATGCTAAAAACTCCTTTGTCAATGGTTATTAGCTGTGTAAGCTAAAAGTGACATTTAGTGCAGCAGCAATTTGTGTAAACACCTCACCAGTAGGTGAAGCGTATTCACTGACAGCAATAGGATTTCCAGTATCACCACCGCTACAAATGCGCTGATCAATAGGAATTTGTCCTAACAGAGGCGCTTGCAATTCTGTGGCTAGTTGTTCGCCGCCACCACTACCAAAAATTGGTGTACGTGAACCACAATCATCGCAGATTAAATAACTCATATTTTCAACGATGCCAAGAACAGGAACACCTACTTGGCGAAACATATAGATATTACGTCGGACATCTGCAACAGCTACTTGTTGAGGAGTTGTCACTAGGATAACTCCACAAACAGGGCTTTCTTGGATAATAGTGATTTGAGCATCACCTGTACCGGGAGGTAAATCTATTAATAAATAATCTAATTCACCCCATTCCACGTCTTGCAAAAATTGTGTGATAATTTTGTGCAACACAGGGCCTCGCCATGCTAAAGGACGATTTGCTTCGGCAAGTAAACCGACTGACATTAGTTTTATTCCCTGAACTTCTAGAGGTAAAAACTTATCGCCTGTGGGAGTATTAATCACTTGAATATCAGCTTGTCCCAAACCTAACATTTGCGGTAAATTAGGGCCATAAATATCAGCATCTAATAGTCCGACTTTTGCACCTCGTAATCTTAAAGCTGCGGCTATATTTACGGCTGTTGTTGATTTACCAACGCCACCTTTACCACTAGAAATTGCTAGTGTTGTTTTAACACCAGGAATTGTACAAATTTGAATATAAGTTTTTTTGCACCAACTTATAGATGATAATTTAGATTCAATTTCTAATTGTAATTGCTGCTGATGGGAACCAACATATAAACGCAAGTAAATATAGTCATCAACTATACGTAAGTTTCGTACCATTCCCAAACTAATGATGTCGTTTTTTAAAGTAGGTTCGATTACCTGTTTGAGCAGTTCAACTACTTGTTGCTGACGAGAATCTGGTTGCACTTTGTCTATCATTCTCGTTTAAATATTCTCTAAAATTTCTCTCACCCAAAATTCTTCGTGCGATCGCAATATTTTTAAAGGTTGTGAATTGCCCGCTGTGCTTGAATAGCAACTTCCTTATCAGGGTCATCTAAAGCTTGTTGCAAAGGGTTAATAACATCAGGATGAGCTAAATTAGCAAGGGCGATTACTGCTTCTTTGCGGACATCTGCATATTCATCTGTTAACGCTTGAATTAATTTCGGCATAACTTGAATATCTGGAATCTTTTGCAAAGCTTGTGCTACTGATTTCCGCACTTGCCAATGTTCATCACTTATAGCTATTTCTAATGCTGAAATTGCTTGCTGATTTTTATGAATAGCCAGAGATTTAGCTACATTACGGCGAACTTGCCAATCGCTATCATTTGTAAGTGCTTGAGAAAGTATGGCAATCACTTCTGTATCTTGTAAATGGCCTAAAGTTAAAGCAGCAGCACGACGCACAAGTGCTGATTCATCAAAAATTAAATTCAAAGCTTGGGGACATTTTTCTAATTGATTTATATATCGCAGTGTGGTAATTGCTACTTCTTTTAATTCAGGGTTATCTGATTCTAAAAATGGTAAAATGTACGGTAAGGATTGAATATCATGAATCTTCCGTAGAAGCACTAAAATATTTAATTGTGTATTGATATCATTACTTTGCAACTTATCTAGTAAAAGTAGCAAGTCATCTTGCATAACTAACTCATTTAAAGCTGAAGCTGCTTCAGTGCGAATATCTGCATCTACTGAATTTAGGCATTCAATTAAAGCAGGAATAGCAACAGGATTGGCAATCTCCCAAAGGGCAGATATTGCTATTTTTTGGACGGCAATGTGTTCATCTTTCAAAGCGATAATTAAAGCTTCTATTGTTTCTTCATCGCCTAAATGTTGTAAAGTTTTGACAGCTACTAAGCGGTCATTTACATCAGGCGATCGCAGCATTTCTATCCAAAGCTTAAGGTCATCATTCATTATTTTTACCACAAAGGCACAGAGTCACAGAGGATAAGAGAAGAACTATCGCAACAAAAAAGGAATTTGTACTGTAATTGCATTGGTGGGACATTCTTTTTCACAAGGCAGACAAAACCAACACTCATCATATTTCATATATGCTTTGCCTGTCTCTGGATTTTTCGCCAACACATCTAATGGACAAACTTCAATACAAGCTGTGCATTTTTCTAAACATTTTGATTCATCAACAATGACAGGAACATCTATTCTTTGATTGATTAAAGCCATAAACTACTTCTTGAATTCATAATTAAACTTTTAAGCGGTATAATAAATATGGTAAATTTGCGTGGATAATATCACGCTCGTATTGAAATCCCAACTTTTCCATAACTCTTTGTGATGCTTTGTTAGTCGTCAGGGTAAAGCAAACTATCTCATGCAAATTCAGCACTTCAAAACTAACTTTCAAAATCTTCTCACCCATTTCTGTTGCTAATCCTTTACCCCAAAATTTAGTCATGAGAGCGTAAGCTAATTCAATTTCACTCATGCCTTCTACATCAGTATTGCGAAGACCAGCACGACCAACAAACTGATGATTAACTTTATCTCGAAACACCCATAAACCGAATCCATACTGCTGCCAATGATTCAAGTTATTTAAAATAAACAGTCGTGTTGCTTCATCAGAACGAACACCGCCTAACGTTGCCATAACTTGTGTATTTTGGTGCATACGGTAAAGTTCATTCAAATGTTGAAAACGTAGGCGTTCAGCAAACAAGCGACTGGTAGTAAATGTTTCTATTAAGTGCATATTTTGACTAAGCCAATTGTTTATAAAAAGCCAAAGACTGTTTTATATTGGTATAGCCAATTTTCTCATAAAATAAATGTGCCTCTTTGCGTCTAAGACTAGAACGTAACATAACACCTTCACATCCGGCCAGAGAAGCCCATTGTTCAATCTGCTGCATTAAAATACGTCCAATTCCACTACTACGATAATTTTCCTCGACAACTAACCCCAAAAGAATCGCTTGAGTTGGAATAATTAATAAATCACTAATATGAGCGTGCACCCAACCAATTACATATTCATTTGCTAAAGTTGCAACATAAACAATATGAGCATTGTTATGATTAATTTTGGCAAGTCGCTGCTCTATTTGTTGATTTGTAACATAATATTCAAGTTGCTCGCAAAGATTAGCAATTCGCTCTGCATCTTTAATCTCAGCTTGTCTAATTTTAATTTTCTCGCCTACAGTGACTTTATTTGTCATAACTTTAAATTAAAAAGGTTTAATTATCCAGCGTTGCGCGAATAAAACGATAGCCTAAATCAATCTCTGTCAAATTGCCAATATCACCATATTTCTTATTCCATTCTCCATTATTTAAATCTGCTGCCAATAACTGTAATCCTTGCTCTACTGAATCTTGATTTGCTAAAGCAAAAGATGATATCCCAGCGCGTACCTCTGGTTGAAGATATAACTCTGGTCGTCTCCAGGCTGCTGCTGCGAATAAATCAGATAAATCATGTGGTAACAAAAGGGGTATGACTTCAACACGCCTTTTAGTTTTACTATGAATTAAATTAATCTGTTTGTTAAGTGGTAAAAATCGTAAAGCATCTTCCCACAAAAATGGGAAATAATCATAAAGCCATATTTTCTGAGCAAACCTAATATCAAAAGTTAGCAAAACTATTGCACCATCTTTAATAACTCTGTGCATTTCTTGAAACGCTTTTTCGAGATGAGAAAAGTGATGAATTGCCAGGATACTTACAACGCCATCAACAGACTTATCTGGTAAAGGTAAATTTTCTGCATAGCCAGTAAACCACTTGACTTGTGGATGTTCTACTGCTTGTTTTTGCATCACTACAGAAGGTTCAACGGCATTAACAATAAATCCTTGGTTAGCTAAGGCTAAACTGTAACCTCCAGTACCAGCACCAATATCAGCAATAATGCTACCTTTGGGTAAACTTAGTAAATCAATTAGTTTATTGACAATACGACTATCAGGGATGCGAGTTTTTGAATATTTTTGACCAATTGAATTATAAATAGGCATGATTAAAATATATTACCTGACAGCTACATTATAGATTTCCTTGACTGCATCTACTTCCACAATATAAGATTCTACAGGACGCTTAAATAATATCATTTGTCCTAATTCATCTTTCTTTAGATTGACATGACAAAACCACTCATCATCATTCTTTTCTGGATAATCTAAGCGGTAATGATAAAGTCCCCAGCGAGTTTCTTGACGATATAATGATGCTCTGGCTGCCATTTCTGCACAATCGCGAATAAAATGCACTTCCAGAGAACGCATCAATTCATGAGGATCACGCGCACCCATTAAATCTAATGTTTGTTGATATTGGACAAACTGTTTCAAACCAATCTCAATTTTATTACCTGTTTTTGGCGGTTGCAGATAATCATTAACTAAGCGTCTTAATTTATATTCGATTTGGGTATGAGGTACACCATTAGGGCGAGTTAATGGGGCATAAATTCTAGCTTTTTCTGTTTCTAAGAACTCTGTATCTGGTTCTATAAAATCTAAGCCTTCAATATATTCAATGGCATGATTTCCGGCTATGCGGCCGAAAACAAATGCTCCAATCATGTAATTATGGGGAACGCTGGCCATATCTCCGGCTGCATATAAACCAGAAACGGTTGTTTGGGCATTTTCATTTACCCACACACCAGAGGCACTATGACCGCTACATAACCCAATTTCAGAAATATGCATCTCTACGCCGTGGGTGCGATAATCTTCATTTCTGCCTTGATGAAAGCGTTCTCTACTTGGTCGTTCATTTGCCCAAAGTATTGATTCAATTTCGGCAATTGTATCTTCATCAAGGTGGGTCATTTTCAGTTGGACTGGCCCTTTCCCAGAGTTTAATTCTTTCCAGATTTCTAACATCATTTGACCACTCCAATAGTCGCAACTAATAAAGCGATTTCCTTCGGCGTTGGCTGTATGTGCGCCAAACGGGCCGGCAACATAAGCACAGGCAGGGCCGTTGTAATCTTTGATTAGAGGATTAATTTGAAAGCATTCAATATTGCTGAGTTCTGCACCTGCATGATAAGCCATTGAATAGCCATCCCCAGCATTGGTAGGATTTTCGTAAGTGCCGTAGAGATAGCCGGAAGCAGGTAATCCGAGTCTGCCGCAAGCACCTGTACACAAGATGACTGCTTTAGCTTGAATAACTATATAATCGCCGTTTCTGACATCAAATCCCACTGCACCAATAGCATGTCCTGCTTTGACTAAGACACGGGTTGCCATGACACGATTTGTCACTTTGACTTTGTGGCGTTTGACTTGGCGGGTAAGAATGGTTTTGAGGTCTTTACCTTCTGGCATGGGTAGGACATATTTACCCACGCGATGCACTTGTTTTAAGTCATAGTTGCCTTGGGCATCTTTTTGAAATTTCACACCCCAGCTTTCTAATTCTTGGATGACTTCATAACCTAATTTGCCTGTTTGATATACGGCTTTTTGGTTGAGAATGCCATCATTAGCTAGGGTAATTTCGCGCACATATTGTTCTGGTGTGGAATGTCCGGGAATGACTGCGGTGTTTACCCCATCCATACCCATTGCGATCGCACCACTCCGTCGGATGTTAGCCTTTTCTAAAATCAGCACCTCTGCATGGGGATTGGCTTGTTTGGCTTTGATACCTGCCATTGTCCCGGCCGTACCACCACCAATCACAAGCACATCCGTTTTAATCCACTGGGTATTGATATTCATATTTTTCTGCCTTCTATTGATTGCCTTTCCAAACGATTTCGCTAATATTGATAGATTTCGGTATCAGCTTGATTTTGTAGAAGGTATCAGCAATCTGCTGTTGTCCACGAATCACTTCCTCTGTTAGCGGTAGTACACCATACTCCCGTCGTTTTTCTGCGACTTTTAAAACCTCAGCATCAATACCCAATTCTGGTGAGAGAAATTTGGCAACTTCTACTGGATTATTTTGCGCCCAGTTGCTTCTTTTTTTGACTTCATCGAGAACTGTTTTCAAAGCATCAGGATACTTGTCAACAAAAGATTTTGCAGCCAGATAATAACCACGATTGGGTGCTAACCCAGTTGCATCAGTCAAAGTGCGTGCGCCTGTAGCAGCTTGCGCCGCAGCTAAGTAAGGATCCCAAATTGCCCAAGCATCAACATTATTACCCTCAAAAGCCGCACGAGCATCGGGAGGTTGCAGAAATGCTGGTTTGATATCGTTGTAATTTACTCTTCCCTTTTCTAAGGCTTTTACTAATAAGTAGTTAGTATTTGAACCTTTAGCAACAGCAACTCGTTTACCCTTGAGGTCTGCAAGGCTTTGAATAGATGAATTTTTCGGCACAAGAATTGCTTCTGCTTTGGGACTCCAAGGATCGTAAGCAACATAAACTATGGGAGTACCTCCAGCTTGGGCAAATATCGGCGGTGATTCACCAGTATAGCCAAAGTCAACACTCCCAGCGTTAATTGCCTCTAACATTGGCGGCCCAGAAGGAAATTCAGCCCATATCACCGAAGCGCCACCAGCAGCAAAAGCTTTCTCTAAATCTTTTTGCGCTTTCATGGCGCTGAGAATAGTCGCTGCTTTTTGATAGCCAATCCGAACCACAACACCTTGATTCGTAGAGCTTTGATTTGCTATCTGTGTTGCGGCAGAGTTACCTGTGTTGTTGGCAGAACACGCAGATATTACAAAAGCCAAAGTTAACCCGCAGGCAAAGAATAAGGCGAATATGCCAATTCTGGATATTTCATAATTCTGAAGAAAGCTGCTGACAATCTTCATCAGTCGATTTGGTAAATACTTAGTGAACATACGTACATTTAGACTATAAGCAATGTCTATATTACGATAAATCGAGCAATTTACCGTATTTTATTGAGAGAATATTCACATAGATAAGCCGCAAATGCAAGATCCGAAAAAGTATGTCTACTGGGAAAAGACTAAAACGCAAAGGGACGCGGAGGGTTTTTAAGAGGCGTTGAATTTGATTCTTTACCGTTCTTGCTGAGTTGGTCGAATGAGAATTTCATTGACATTAACGTGCGGTGGTTGTGTCACAGCATAAGCAATCGCCCTAGCAATATCCTCACTTTGCAGTGGTGCGATCGCTTTTATTCGTGCTTCAACATTTTTTTTGGCTACAGGATCAGTGACATGATTATTGATTTCTGTCTCTACCAAACCAGGTTCGATGATAGTGACACGGATGTTATCTTGTAAAACTTCTTGCCGTAGGGATTCGGAAATAGCGTTCACACCCCATTTGGTTGCGTTGTATATACCAACGCCTGCCCGTGCTATGCGACCTGCTACTGATGAAATATTGACGATATGACCGCTACCTTGGGCTTTGAAAATTGGCAGGACGGCATGAGTAGCATAAAGCAATCCAAAGACATTGACATCAAACATCCGTCGCCAGTCTGATGTATTACCGCCATCAATATTACCTGTGAGGGCTACACCTGCGTTGTTCACTAAGATATCCACTCGCCCTAACTCTGCGTTGGCTTTGTGGATGAGGTTGTTGGCTTGGGTTTCGTCGGTGATATCGGTAACTATGGGTAACGCTTGTCCACCACTGGATTCGATGCGTTTTGCTAGTGCTTCCAGGCGATCGCCTCTTCTGGCTGCAATTACCACTTTTGCGCCTTCTGCTGCTAAAGCTATAGCCGTGGCTTCACCAATTCCCGAAGAAGCTCCCGTAATAATTGCTACTTTTTCATCTAATTTCGCTACCATAAATTCATCCTTTTTCTACTAGTCTTATTAGTATTTAAAACCATCTATAACTGTTTGCAGATATTGCATAGAAGCCTTTTCTGCTGAAGAATGCACAACCAAATATGGTTTGTCTAATGCTTCCCGAAACTGACGATATAAGTAAATGCTGTGTTGCAACGCTTTGGCAATTTCAAGACTATCGTGTTTCATCGGTATAGTCTGACGAAAATCTGCTAACAAATGAGGAAGTTCTGTTTCCAAATTCCTCACACCACGAGGGCGTTTTCCTGCCTGGATTTTGGCTAATGGGGCGAGAACTTGTCCACGAATATAAGAAAGAAAATCAATAGCTTCAAAAAGTTCACCTCTGCCTAATTTAGTAGCTACGTAGTGTACCCAAACCCAGAAGCGGTCTTCAATCCACTGTAAATCTAAAGGTGGATAATTTCGTGGGTTATCTTTTATCGCTAAGGTTAGTAAATTGTCTTGTTCCCATAGAACAATAGGATTTTCTATCCGGTCTATTTTAAAATCTTCTAGAACCAAAAATTTAAAATCAACGTGTAAAAGTGGATTTTCATATAAACAAATTAACAGTCTCGGTTCTTCAACGTGTTCGCCTGTAAAAGCCGCTAGCAATGAACCTAACCGATGAGCGAAAAGCTTCCGCTCATGTAATACCTGTTGATAATAAACATCAGCTACAACAATAATTAAGTCGAGGTCGGAATATTCATCCATTTCCCCACTCAAATATGAACCACCAATGGCTAAACCTAGCAAGCGATCGTCTTTTTTTAACTGAGCAATAATCTGCTCTAAAAAGCCTCTTTGTGGTTCGGAAACTGGCATAGTAAGTCTATTAAATGATTACTGAATTTTGTTAGTGTAGCCTGTGCTGAGTTATTTGCTACCTTTTGTAGATGAGCTTTTACATCAGCACTCTTCATAGTAATTGAAGACGGCTTAAATTACAGCAGTCTTTTGATTAAGAAACTATACCTAAGCAGATGCGCGATTGTACATTTTTTCGTGAAGACTGACCTTTGAAATACAAATGACTAATGACAACCCTCATGAGTAAATAGACAACTTAAATGCGTATTAGCTTATCAAACTGCGACACCTTCTCTGCGAGACGCTACGCAAACGGTGAGCTTCTCTGCGAGAGGCTCCGCCAACGCTAACGCCTGATTTTTAAAATAAACAGGTTCATTTCCTGGCTTCCACTTAATGTTACAACCAATACTAGGTTTTTGTTGCCAAGTCACAGCCCGACCTAGCAAAACAGTTTCAATTGCAGCCCGCAAATCTTTTCCAGTGACAGGTATTCCGCTCTGTGGACGGCTATCATCTAGTTGTCCTCGATAAACAAGTTTTCGGCTAGCATCAAATAGAAAAAAGTCAGGAGTACAAGCAGCAAAAAAGTTCTTCGCGGTTGCTTGAGTTTCGTCAAAAAGCAGAGGATAAGCTAAATCTAATTCTTGTGCAAATGCTTTTAAAGATTCTGGTGCATCGTCAGGATGGTTAGTGACATCATTAGCGCTAATTGCCACAATCCCCAGATTACTATTTGTGTTTTGTGTGTAGTTTTGACCCAGTTTTGCTAATTCAAATTTGATGTGCTGCACAAAGGGACAATGACGACTTAAAAATATTACTAGCAACGCTTTTTTATTAGCAAAGTTTGAGAGCGAAATGCTTTTACCTGAAACCACATCTGGTAACTGAAAATTTGGTGCTAAAATACCAAGAGGCAGCATTGTTGAAGAAGTCTTAACCATAAAACAATAATTCTTGAATTGTTCAAAAAAATTAACAGCTATCCGTTGATTGTACACAGCAGAGTCTTTTCTCTCATAATACTATTTTTGGCTAATTGTAGTAGGAGTAATAGCTGCATATTGCTCAGTAGTCAGCATTGCTTCTTTTACATTGAGGGGTTTGGGAATTACTTTTTCCTGGGCAAATAAATCTGCTATTTGCTGTTGACCTGCCATAATTGCTGGAGTAATTGCTCTTAAGCCGTAACTTCGCCTTTTAATCATTTCTTTGATGATATCTTCATTAATTTTGAGGTGAGGAGTAGTTATTTTTACAACTTCGGCTTGGTTTTGTTCAGCCCATTTTTCTACTTTATCTATCTCTTCCAGCACTAATCGCACCAATTCTGAATTTTCTGTAGCAAACTGCCGTGAAGCCATGTAATATCCACCTTGCGTAGCGATACCACTAGCATTTCTCAAAACCCTAGCATTGGCTGTTTTCTGTGCCAAAGCTAAATGAGGATCCCACGTCACCCAAGCATCAATTCGCCCTTGAATAAAAGCGCCACGGGCCTCTGATGGGGGCATACTCAAAGCTTGGATATCACCATATTTCAAACCTGCTTCTTCTAAAGCTTTAACTAATAAGTAATGTGAAGCTGAACCTTTTTGAAAAACTACTTTTTTACCCTTAAGGTCAGCCAAAGTTTTAATTGGGGAATTTTTTTGAACTACAATACCACTACCTTCACCTGTACCAGGTTGTCTACTAGCAATATAGACTAAAGATGTACCAGCGGCTTGAGCAAATATAGGAGGAGTTTCGCCGACAGAGCCAATATCAACTCTACCTACATTCATCGCTTCCATTAATTGTGGGCCTGCTGCAAACTGTGCCCATTCAACGGAAACACCTAAGGGTTGCAGACGTTTTTCTACCCCTCCTCTAAGTTTAACAAGATCTCCAGCACTTTGATACCCCATGCGGATAGTTGTTGCTGTAAAATCCTTTGATTTGTTTTCTGTAGTTGGAGTTTCAACTGAGCAGCTAATTAATGTTGTCGAAATGCTCAAGAATCCAGGTACAAGCAACAACGAAAATTTCTGGAATATATTAAATTTTTTCTGCTTAAATCCAATGTTCATGAAAGTTTAGTTTGCTCTCAGTTGAATTACAAGGGTTATAAGTGCAAAACAAAGCACCAAAAAATACTTTTTTTCTTTTCAAGATAAGAAGGTGGACATTGCCCACCTTCGGAGTAGATAGCGGAGTCATTGCATCAGGTACACAAACTTTTTCTTAGTAAGTCGGTATAAAAAACCAAACAAGTAAAGGAGGTAGAAGGGAGGAATTCAAATGACTGTCCCCTTTAGTTATCCTTAATTACGCCGACCTACCTACTTAAGCGCGAGTATTAGTTGCTAAATACTCTTCTGCTTGTTTTTCAATTGCTGTATCTTTAAAAAAGTCACGATTCAGACTTGTATACAATTCCAAAGGATGAATTGAGAGGAAGTATCGCAAGTCTTCTTCGCTAAGGATACCGCGTTCTACCATGCTGTAAGCGTTGGAGGTAACAGCTGTAATGTCAGGTACATCCCAGTGGCCAGAATCAGAACCCAAGAAGGCTTTTACTCTATCTCCATAAGGATTAGCCTTTTGATGGAAGGCATAAGCCACACGGGTATCATCTGACTCCGTACCAAAGTAGAAGTGATTGAGGAAGCGATCGCGCACGTCTTCCGCTTTGGTAATTCCCGCTGCTGCAAATTCATTCAATTCACCAGGATTTTCCGGCGCAAAGTATTTGCCGTGGAAACCTAAACCACTACCAATTTCATCAAAGCGATCGCGGAATTCTTTACCACCATAACGAATGAACAATTCCCGTAATTCTTCCCGATTCACATTATCAGGATGGTTGTTCTGTAAAATCTCTGGATTACGGGTTTCCCAATGCCAGATCAAATCTGTATAGAGACTCGCACCCCAAGCCGAACCACCTTCTAAAAAAGCAAATCTGAGAGTAGGAAAACGATTTGTAACACCACCAAAAAACAGTGCTTTACAGAAAGCTTCCGCAGCCGAGGCAAAGTGTCCAATGTGATTATATTGGTAGTTGGAAATCGAACGGCGCGATGTCCAACCCATACCAGATGCGTGGGTAGTGGGGACAACTTTTAGTTCTACGCACTTCGCCCAGAAGGGATCGTAATCGTAGGCACTATCCAAAGCAAAGTTATCTATCCAAGTCACTTCTCGTTGGACTTCTTCAGGATATTTCTCGAAGCCAGGAATGACGCGAGTCACATAACCGGGAATTTGAATTGCTTTCAATCCTAATTCTTTGACTGCATATTCCAATTCTTCTATCCCTTCCTCTGGTGTGTGGAGAGGAATAGTAGCAATGGGAGTTAGGCGATCGGAATATGACCTAAATATATCTGCATGATAGAGGTTAGCTGCACGGCAAACCGCCCGACGCATTTCCTCGTTTTTAATTTGCGGTGCTAGGGTTGCTAAGTTGGGATACAGTACAGCAAAATCTGTCCCAGCTTCTTGCAAACGTTCATGCAGTAGCTTCGGTAAACTAACAGTAGCAAGGTTTAAAGTGTCCTTCGTGGGACGGCCCCAAAAAGGAGGACGCGCTGTGCGGTAAGTATGACGTTCTTCCCAACTTTGCTGGAACCAACGATAACGACCAGCACCAGGTAAATGATCTCGGAAGTTATCCGCAAGTTTAGCACCACCTACTTGAGCTAAATAGTCCAGAAAAGCTGGTTCAAATTCCTGGGTATGCACATCAGTGTCAATGATGGGATAACCTAGTTGCTCCCGAATCTGTGCAGAACGAGACTTTTTCGTAGGACGTTCAATTGCAATTGTCATGATTACGTCTCCATAGTTAATATGACTCGTTGATTTTCACAAATCGTCAACCACGACTAAGCAAAAATCAAGACTCAAAACCCGATATCAACCAGAGTTGTATTAATGTATTCGCGTTGCTGCTCTAAACTGATTGCTCTGTCTATGCAGTACTTGTAACAAAATACGATTTGCCTACCAAGTTAACGTAGATTAATTTAGCATTATTACACAACCCTAGTTACAGCACAAGCACTTAGCAAATAAAATATATGTATTTAAAAATTTAAGTTTTACTAAAATTTAGGTAAGCTAACTATATCTATGAATAACTTAAGTGTCTTTCCATGCATGACTTCGACAATCCAATTCAATGAATCGGGAAATATAGTCTTGTTTGGCAATGCTTTCCAGTGCTGGGGTAAAGGGATCATATTGAGCCGCAACAAATTGCTGGAGTGAAGTCTCTCGATCAAAGAGAGTACCATCTAAATCAAAAAGGAGTGCTTTCATCCAAATAACTGTAACTGTGGGTGGGCGATTACCTACGGTACGCTACGCGATCGCACCATTCCCAAACCCCGTTTTGTAGGGTGCGTTCTGGAAAAATCCCCAAATCTATAACCTTAGTATCCTTGTCAGAATATGTTAAGTATGCTAACTTTATGTTTAACTAAATTTAAGTATTTATAATATTGTCTGAATAATTTGGTGGGAAAGTAGCAAAATCAGTGAACTTTTCAGCCAAAAATTGGCTCAAGTCCCCTCATGTAAAGTACTGATGCAACCAAGTCATAAAAAAAGCTCTGAAGCAGGCAAACTATTGTTTACTTCTTTGCATGTTCCTCCTGCTCTTAAATCTCCAAACGTTTGTTGTTTTGTAATTGGAGAGAGCGTATCTTTTTTTGGTTCTTGGATGACTCAAATCGCTCTAATATGGATGGTTTATCAAATCACTAATTCAGCCATATTAGTTGGCGTGGTTGGATTTACCAATCAATTTATGGGGTTGATTATTACACCATTGGTCGGTGTATTATTGGATCGTTGGAATATACGTTATGTATTACTAACTACTCAGTTAGTATCTATTTTGCTATCTGGTATTCTCACCTTTCTCACTGTTAGCGATCGCATCACCATTACGTGGATTATTATCATCGGTATAATGCAAGGTACAGTTAAGGCTTTCGATCTGCCAGCACGTCTAGTAAGTATTCCTAGACTGGTGGAGAATAAAGCAGATACTTATAGTGCCATTGCTATTCATTCGTTCTTAATTAATACAGCGAAGTTTGTCAGCCCGATGATTGGAGGATTACTACTTGCTAGATTCGGGGCAGCTTCATGTTTTTTGGTAGATAGCATCAGTTATATACCTTTTGTTTCTGCCATCTTAACTACTCAAATTAAATCAGTTCCTAATAATTCTTCACTTCAAAAAACAAATATTTTGCAAAATTTAAAAGAAGGTTTTGTTTTTGCATATGATTTTATTCCCATCAGGTATGTTTTGGGGTTACAAATCTTGATTTGTTTTATGGTAATGACCCATGTTAATCTCATACCTATTTTCGTAAGAGAAATCTTAAATGGTAATGCAGAAACTATGGGTTTATTACTTACAGCTTCCGCACTTGGTTCTATAGTTGCCGGACTTTATCTCATGTTCAGAAAGCAAGCCACAGGATTAGTAAAAATCATCGCGTTTTCTGCTGCCATTCTAGGTTTAGGTTTAATACTTTTTTCTCGCTCTCATAATCTAGAGATTTGCTTAGTATTAATTTGTATTGTCGGCATGACTAATACTCTCACCTTGGCAGCTATTAGTAACTTTATACAATTAATTCTTGTTGATGAAAATAAACGGGGTAGAGTTACAAGTATATTTACAACAGGCTTTTTGGGAATATTACCATTTGGTAATTTATTCTTTGGCGGATTGGCTAGTAAAATAGGAGTGAATAATGCTTTATTATTTGGTGGTATATTTTGCTTAATTGGCGCTTATATTTTCATCAAAAAGTTGCCAGAAATGAGAAATATCCTATCTCCAATTTATGTAGACATGGGTTTAATTACTCAGCCAAATAAAACTTAAATATAGGATTTTTGACCGTAGAAGTGTAAAGAGTAAATGGCAGTAGTTCACGCTTGGTGACAGCGCAGAAGGTGATAAATAATAATTATTACCTCTGCCAAAAGGGTTTAAAGCACCATTATTAATGTATGAACAAAAGCAAGAGGTAACAGGGAACGGGCAACAGGGAACAGGGGAATCCCCATAATTAAAATTAGGGGATTTGGATAATGACGATGTATTTTTAACGGATAGTGCGGCTTAAAATAGCTATAATAAAAATACTTGGAGGAAAAATATTTGATTCAATTATTTAGTATGACCAGTTTACCATTACCAAATATCTTTTTAATATTAGGTATTGTTTTTGTGTTCATTGCTGTTATAGGACAGTCAAAACTAGGATTCATTGAAATTAATCCTGGCTGTTTAGGCAGATTATTAGCGTTATTTATCGGTGTCGCTAGTTTGTCTTTTGCAATTATGGACGGAAGTTTGACTGTAGAAACTATTGATGCGATCAGAAATTATTTAGCTAGGGCAATTCAAGAAAATTTAGTTTCATTTAATAAAATTTTTAATTCTTAATATTGAACAAGGGGAAGTGCGATGGGCTACGTTTCGCCGGAGGCGATCGCACATCACACAATTCTACCTGAAATCAAAAAAAGGCGTAGAAGCTCTGCTTCTTGTCGCCAGACATCGCCCCTTTTGTTTCCCAAGAGCCGTTTGGCAGAACAGCAATTAATAAATTCTCCCTTCTGCTCTGCCCTACAGGAATCCTCTTCTACGGAACAGTTTGTGAAGAGAATCAATGGCTGAGTTGCAATAATTGATGACTGGTGTGAGCAGTTTCCCGATTCATCACACGCTCAAGAACAGTTTCACGTATATTAACAAAGACCTCGCTACTGCGATCGCGCGGACGAGGAAGTTCCACAGACACATCAAGAGCAATTTTGCCTTCTTCAATCACAATTACTCTGTCTGCTAACGCTACAGCCTCTTCCACATCATGAGTTACTAACAACGAAGTAAAACCCTGTTCTTGCCATAACCGTTCAATCAAACCCTGCATTTCAATGCGAGTTAACGCATCCAAAGCACCCAAAGGTTCATCTAATAACAATAAACGCGGTTGACTCACCAATGCTCTTGCTAGTGCCACCCGTTGTCTTTGTCCGCCAGAAAGTATGGATGGCCACTCACCGGCTCTATCCCTGAGTCCCACTTCTTCGAGCGCCCACTGCGCTCGTTCGCGCCAATTGTTTTGCAAACCCAAGCCCACATTCTGAATAACTCGCTTCCATGCAAGCAGTCGCGCATCTTGAAACATCATTCTCACAGAACGACTCAGTTTACGTAGTGGTTCTCCATCTAGTAATATTCCCCCCGCAGTTGGTTTATCCAACCCAGAAACCAAACGCAGTAAAGTACTTTTACCGCAACCACTACGCCCCACAATTGCAATAAATTCCCCTGGTGCTACTTCTAAATTGACTGACTTCAAAACATTTTTACCATTAAAAGCCTTGGTTAGATCCAAAATATTGAGATGTGTACCTCTTTCTGTAGCAATCATCAAGATATTCTCCTAGTTTCAAGTAAAGATTCTTTTTTTGATGTCTTAACCTACTAGCAAAGTATGGTCACTGAGCGACTTGCCTTGAGCGGAGCCGAAAGGAGTCGAAGTGACCACATACATTCTTCAAGCACTTTGATAATTAGGATGCCAAGCCAAACATTTTGCTTCTAAAGTTCTAGCTGTAGCATCTGCTAATTTCCCCAACAAAGCATAGATAAAAATGCTCAAAACTACCACATCAGTTTGCATAAACTCACGGGCATTCATTGCCATGTAACCTAGTCCTGAATCAGCGGCAATTGTTTCGGCCACAATTAGTGTTAGCCACATAATTCCCAAGGAAAAACGCACACCAACTAAAATCGAAGATAATGCGCCAGGGAAAATGATTTGCCACAAAAGCTCTCTAGTTTTTAACCCATAAACTCTCCCCATTTCAATCAATCCAGGGTCTACACTACGAATTCCATGAAATGTATTGAGATATATGGGAAAAAATACCCCTATTGATACTAGAAATAATCTCGCTTGATCACCAATACCAAACCACAAAATTACTAAAGGAATCAATGCCAAATTAGGAATAGTACGGAGCATTTGCAAGGAAGTATCTAATAGCTTTTCGGCAATTGGGAAAAAACCATTAAGTAAGCCTAAGATAAAACCAATACCACCACCAACTATAAAACCAGATAATGCGCGTCCAGCGCTAATTCCTATATGTTGAAAAAGTTCTCCTGTAGAGGCTAATCTAAATGCTGTAACCACCACGCTACTCGGTGCAGGTAAAATTCTGGTTGAAAGTAAACCTATTCTTGAAGAAAGTTCCCATAGTACCACTAATGTAAAAGGCACAATCCAAGGAACAATCTTCTGGATTAGTTGGTTTTGCACTAACGCTTTTGGAAATATGTTGTTGTTGATTTTATTGAGGCTAGTAGTCATGAAGTACTCGTTAGTTGTTTTACAAACTTCTCATTGATGCTAATTTTGCCAAAAAGACTCAAGATGTGAGATTTCATTGATGTTTGTTCTACACAGGTAGACATACAAGTGTGTAGAAATAAACCGAAGACATTGCATCATTTTTAGAGTATTAGTATTAAAATACTACAATCCTACCAACTTACCGTAGTTTATGATCAAAATTTTACACGAAATTAGGTAAAAATCAACCTGAAGATATAGGACAGTAAGAAGTCCTATTTTCACTCGTAAGGGACTATCTTGAAAATACTTTGTACGGGCAGTTTGCTCAAGTCGGCACCGCCCACGCAACTGCCCTCGTCTTTGTGTCTTTGTGGTAAAAAATCTGAAACCACAGAGACACAGAGAAAATAAAGGTTTTCATACTAATGCTCAATGCCTAGAAAGTAAAAGTACTGCGGAGAGAACCTACCCAAATTGGATCATTAGCATTATTGTGTTCGGGATTGGTAATTAGATACAAACTGGGAATAATTCGCATATTGTTATTTACCCTGTAGGAATAAAAAGCCTCTAGGTGCAAAGAAGTATTTTGGTCTTCTCGGAGGGGGGCTGTGGGTGTAGGGCGATAATCACTGCTAGTTACTTTAGGTGGTACACCAAAGATGAAACCACCGACGTTACCTTCTTTAAACAAATCTGGAAAACCAAAGGTGAGCGCACCGTTAATAATAGTTGCATCACTATCACCATTTGCTAGCTGATTAGCCAGAGTATAACCAAACCAGCCACCTAAATGAAAGCGACTACTAACTCTCCAGTTAAATTGCAACCCGAAGTTGTCAGTTGTGGTAGCATTTTGCCCAAAAGGATTTCTAGCAAAAGTGCTACCTGTACCACCAGTGAGATTAAAAGCTCCATTACCAAAGTATTTACGGACGTAAGTAAGACCAATATCTAGCTGACGAGTAGGTGATACGGTTAATTGAGCCAGTGCGAGATGATTGCCATCAAAAAACCCATTACCTTCATCTGGTTGATTGGCTTGAGTATCATTAGTTATGTAACCCAAATTGAGCTGCAATTGATCGCTGAATTTGTATGCAAAAGCTGCGCCAGCACCATCAAAGCCAGGGCGGTAAATAGTGGGGTTGAATGTTGCAAACCGCGAAGCAGCACCATTTATCCCACCTACTGTAGCGTTTAAGGTTGGTGTAAAAACGGCTGGTTGCAGCGCTCTAGTCCCTACCCAGACAGTAGCTTGGCTACCTACTGGAAAACGATATACCAACTGACTCAGATATGTTCCTTCTCTACCATCAGTATCAAAGGTAAAACGGGTCATTGCGGTTCCCGTAGAACTTGTCAAGTTAGGGATAGCGCTACCAAGTGTCAATATCGTTGTGAGTTGATCTCTACCAGTAAAGCTCGTTTGAAAGTTTAGTCTGGCGCGGTAGGCAAAAACAGTATTGGTGCTATCCTCAGTGTCATTGGCTAGGGTATTATTGACGCGATCGCCAAATGTATCAGCTACCACAAATATTGCATCACCTACCAATTTGGTGGTTGTAGAAAACTGCGTGGCTTCTACCTTAGCTTGACGCTGTTCCAGGCTATCAAGCTTACCCCGCAATGCTGTCAGTTCCGATGCAAATTGTTCTTGCAAGTTTTGCAAGGTAGTTAAGTCTTGTCTTGTTACTAAATTCTCAGTACTGCTAGCAATCAGCTCGTTGACTCGGTTTAAACAAGCATTCAATCCCGCCGCGAATTCGTAGCGTGTCAAGGCTCGATTTCCCCGGAACTCACCATTTGGGTATCCTGCTATGCAACCATAACGCTCAACCAAAGACTGTAAAGCACCAAATGCCCAATCTGTCGATTGAATATCAGACAACTGAGAAACAGATGTAACTTGTTCTAAGGGGTTGCTTTGCTCAGCTAAATTTGCCTGGGAAAGTAAATTGTCTTTTTTTAGTAGTAAGGAATCTGGGGTTTTGATGACTTCTGCATTGGCGATTTGATTCAATTCAGCCTGAGTCTTTTCAACAACATGGGCAATTTCTTCAATCTCTGGTTTTGGCTCAGATTCAGATAAATTGGGCATTTCAGCCGCAATCGCTGCTGAAATCAAGAATAAAAATCCATTAAAAAGGACTGGAATAACTAGCCCGCAATTCCACAAAACTTTAAACATTGGTTATCGTGTTATGCACAGAAAATCAACAAATCTTTGATTGCTAAAACCCCACAGGATTTTTACATCCCGATTACACTTCCTTGTTAAGGACAAATATTTCTCAGATAAACTGCCTTACAGAGGTTTTTTGACAAACAGCTTTTTGTAAAAGCTAAATCGTGTTAAAAGATTACACACAAGACAACAGAGGTACAACGTAGGAGTGGTACTGTCTTGAGAACTTGAATCAGCTTAATTAGAGCAATTAAACTCCTAAAAACTTATCGGGATTTAGTAGTTTAGTTCTTAATTTTGGATGATTGCATAATTTAAGAGGAAAAACAAGCCTCTTTAAATAGATTTTGATGAAAAATTTATTGACAAACTTGTGTTAAGTAGTGCTTGCATTTTGGTTGTAAGTATGAAAAGCTTTGTTAAAGAAGAAAATACGGTAAACCAATCAAGTTTTAGTATTTTAAAATAAACCACTACAGTATTTCACTTGCTGGCTGATTATTTAGCCAGAACCACAGACAAATATCGGTGGGATCAAGACTAGACTTCTTGCAAAAGTCCGAAAATTATTAGTGTCATTCTGACCAGAACGTAGTGGAGGGAGGAATCTCACCAGATGTTTCGCTCCGCTCAACATGACAATTTAAGCATTTATGCAAGAGGTCTACTGATTGTGTACCGAATGCAAGTAGTGAAATTCTCATGCAAAGCTTCAAAGAAGCAAGCAAAAAGGCTTCTTCGGTTCCTCGCAAGTATCGAAACCTCGCTAGGCAGACAGACGTAGAAAACAAGAGCCTGATATTCCCTCTTGTGCAAGGTTCTTAACAATCAGCGATCGCCTGTGATTTGTCGAGACTCAACAAAATTAACTTATGACCCAACTAAAAACACTCCCAACTTACGACCCAACATTATTTGAAGGTGCAGCTGAAGTCTACGCCCAATACAGAACTAAATATCCACCTGCGGTATTCGACAAACTAACCGAAATATTAAATCTTAATGGTCAGGGACGATTGCTTGATTTGGGTACTGGGCCAGGTTTAATTGCAATTACCCTCAACAAAAAATTTCAGGAAGTAGTTGCGATCGATCCCGATCCAGAGATGCTCAAAGAAGCGCAACGCCAAGCAGCAGCCGTTGGAGCAAATAATATTACTTGGCTAGAACAAGGCGCAGAACTGATTAACCCTAGTTTAGGGGTATTTAAACTAGCTACCATTGGCAGAGCCTTCCATTGGATGGAACGCGAACTCGTATTGGAACGCCTTTATGAATTGCTTGCCGATGATGGTGCTGTCGCACTGTTCAACACCAGTGATAACCCTTGGGAAAGTTCTCTACCCTGGAAACAAGCGGCTGTTGGAGTAGTAAAAAAATGGTTAGGTGAAGAACGACGGACTGGACAACGAGGACAAGGGACTCGTAAACCAGTTGATCCTCCCCATGAAGTCGTAATTGCCAACTCAAAATTTGCTCGTCAACAATTGTATGAAGTGCCATTTGAAAAATCCTGGACAATCTCTAGTTATATTGGCTACTTATATACCACAGCCTTCTCTTTGAAAATTTTCTATGGCAATAAAGCCGAAGAATTTGAAGCAGATATCAAAGAAGCATTACTAGCAGTTGAGCCTTCTGGACACTTTACAGAAGAACTCAAAGCCACAATTCAAGTTGCTTGGAAGCATTAATTTAAATGCTATTTAGCTATACACAAAAAAGCAAATGAGTAAGACACGCAAGTTTCGTTTAGGTGCATTTATTCAAGCCACAGGACATCATATTTCTGCTTGGCGGCATCCAGATACACAGATAGACGCTGGATTCAATTTTGAGCATTACAAAGAAATTACCCAGACTGCCCAACGCGGCTTGTTCGATGCAGTTTTTCTAGCAGACAGCCCAGGAGTTTGGGGTGACGCTCCACAAACGCAGAGACGCAATGGTAAACTTGTCCATTTCGAGCCGATCACACTTTTTTCAGCCTTGTCTTCTGTAACTCAAAACATTGGCTTCATTGCCACCGCCTCGACTACCTACGAAGAACCCTACACCCTGGCAAGGAAGTTTGCTTCTTTGGATCACTTAAGTAAAGGCCGCGCAGGGTGGAATGTAGTCACCACAGGCAATGAGAATGCCGCAGCTAATTTTGGTCTTGAGCATCATCCAGAACATAGCCAGCGTTATGAACGTGCGGACGAGTTTGTAGAAGTGGTAAAAGGGTTGTGGGATAGTTGGGAAGATGATGCTTTCATCCGTGACAGAGAATCTGGTATCTATTTCGACCCGGAAAAACTGCATATACTCAACCACAAAGGCAAACATTTTTCTGTCAAAGGCCCCTTGAACGTTGGTCGTCCGCCCCAAGGCTACCCAGTGATTGTGCAAGCTGGAGCCTCGGAAGCTGGACGAGACTTAGCTGCGCGTACTGCTGAGGTAATCTTCACCGCCAATCAAACCCTAGCTGATGCCCAGAAATTTTATGCTGACATCAAAGGTAGGCTGGCGCAATATGGGCGATCGCCAGATGACCTGAAAATCATGCCTGGGGCTTTTCCAATTATTGGACGTACAGAGGAAGAAGCTCAAGAGAAATATGAATTCATCCAATCATTGATTCATCCCGATGTGGCTTGGGGTATTTTGCGGAACTATTACAAAGGTGTGGATCTGTCGAAATACTCTCTAGATGATTTTGCTCCTGAATTACCCAGTGATACTAACAACAACAAAAGTCGTCTGAAACTGGTTAAGGATCTAGCTACCCGCGGCAATCTGACATTGCGTCAGTTGTATCTGTCTCTAGCTACTGCACGGGGTCATCGCACCATACTTGGCACTCCTGAAAGTATTGCCGATCAATTAGAGGAATGGTTCAAAAATGGTGCAGCAGATGGTTTCAATATCATGCCACCCATCTTACCTACAGGGTTGGATGAATTCGTGAACTTGGTCGTTCCCATCCTCCAGAAACGTGGACTGTTCCGTACTGAATACGAGGGTAGTACTTTGCGGGAAAATCTGGGGCTGCGTCGTCCAGGTAATCAATTCGCTGTCAAACAAGTGGATGAGCGATTGGTGTTTGCTTAAATAAATCGGCTGAGTTCGTAGTGAGGACTTTAGTCCTCTTGAACAATATCAGGACTAAAGTCTCTACTACAAACCAGGCACTCATAACTCATTTGTCAGCACTAGTTTTGTAATTTTTTACAGGAAAAAACATGACTGAATATAGCAGATTAAAAGCTTCTCGTTCGGCTGCAATCAAAGCAACTCTGGATTATCCAATCATTGATACTGATGTTCATACCAATGATTTCACTCCGGCGCTTGAGGATTACATCGCTAAATACGGTGGCTCGAAACTCGTAGATGAATTGCGGAAGGCGGAAGCCTCTCGTCTCAACTCTAAGAGTAATGGTAAAGACTGGTATCAACAAACCCCAGAGGAGCGTCAATACAACCGGACAATTAGATCGCCTTGGTGGGCGAGAGTTACCCGTAATACATTGGATCTCGCTACTTATACATTGCCAGAATTGTTCTATCAACGTCAGGCAGAGCAGGGGTCAGATTATTCGGTGCTATTTCCTAACAACGTCCTTGCACCAGCAGGAGCAAGTAAAGAGAACCGTCAAGCACTGCAACGAGCAGTAAATCACTATCATGCAGATATCTACCGGAAATATAGCGATCGCCTGACACCGGTGGCTGGTATCCCCATGAGTAATCCTCAAGAAGCGATTGAAGAGTTAGAATTTGCAGTTAAAACACTGGGGCTTAAGGTAGCAAATATTCCTGGTGGTGTGAAACGGCCAATTAGGGCGATCGCTGATAAGTATCCCGCAGATCAATACCCTGAAATCGCCAAATATGCATCTTACATCGACTTTTACGGATTGGATAGTGAATACGACTACGATCCATTCTGGGCAAAAGCAGTTGAATTAGGCGTACCTATTACTACCCATTACGGCAGTCAAGGTTGGACTGGACGCTCCTCCATCAGTAACTACATGAACAACCACATCGGTCACTTTGCCGATGGCTCACAAGCGTTTGCCAAGGCGTTGTTCTTTGGTGGTGTTACCAAGCGTTTCCCACAGTTGCGTTTAGCTATGCTTGAAGGTGGTGCAGATTGGGGCGCTCATGTCTATATTCATTTGGTAGACCGTTTCTCCAAGCGCAGTCTCAAGGGACTGCAAAACTACAATCCAGATAACGCTAATCCAGATGAGTTGTTTGTGTTGTTTGAGCGTTTCGGTAGCGAATTCCTAGAAGCACATCCTCTCACTAAAGAAGAACTAACAAAGAGCGTCTTGGGTTCTTCCTTCAACCGTCATAGTCGTTCGCCAGTTGGTAGCGAACTGGAAGACTTTGCAGCAGCAGGCATTGAAACAATTGAAGACATCCGCGATCGCTGGGTAAATAGCTTCTTCTTCGGTTCCGAGTCTGACGATCGCACCATCGGTGCAGCATTCAACGACAAAGCCAATCCCTTGGGCGTGAAAATCAACGCCATCTATTCTTCAGACGTTGGTCACTGGGATGTACCCGACCTCACAGATCCTCTAGCAGAAAGTTGGGATTTGGTGCAAGAAGGCGTGATTTCTGAAGCTGACTTTAAGGCTTATGTATTCAATAATCCTTACAAGTTTTACACTCAAGCCAATTCCGAGTTCTTCAAGGGTACGGCGGTTGAATCCAAAGTAAGTAACCTCACATCCCCACAAGTTGAGAAGAACCTTGTAGTAGCTTAAATCTTTGCCATTTACAGGCATTGAGAGGCTACGAGATCCCCGACTTCTTAAAGAAGTCGGGGATCTGAGCACTCAACACACACTTGAGAAATTAAAACTATGGCTATCGAACATCGCTCCGGTTTATTGCCTTATCTATTTTCGTCCGTTGCTGAAGATGCCAACAAACCCGCGCCTTTAGTGTTATTTTTGCATGGAGCGCGCGATCGCGGTAATGATTTAAATGTGCTGCTGAAATGGGGTTTACCTCGTTTTGTCAATGAATCAAGCCCCTTACCTTACTTCTTCTTAGCGCCCCAACTTTCTGAAGGGCAAACTTGGGTAGAGCGAGAATCAGATGTAATTGCTTTGTTGGATAATTTTATTGCCTCCCGGTCTATCGATCCGTCCCGTGTCATCATATCTGGGTTCAGTTTAGGTACAGCTGGGGCTTGGCATATCGCTGCTTCTCATCCCGATCGCTTCGCTGGTTTGGTAGCAGTATCAGGCCGTGTTACCAAGACATTAGAAGAAACCCAACTAGCTGCACTCAAAGAAATTCCCATTCAAATATTCCAAGGCGCAAAGGACGAAAAACTGCCGATTGAAGATACACAGCAGATTGTCGATACCTTGCGAACAGCAGGCGGCACAGTAGATTTTACTGTACTACCTGAAGGCGATCATTTTATTGCCGATGAAGTATACAGTGACTCGAAATTGCAACAATGGCTGATTTCACAAAACCGTCGGACTTCTGTTACTGTCTAATGCTTTATGTCTTACGCTTCATCCGAGCATTGGAACCAATTTTTCTCTAAATGTCGGGATGCTGGCACAGATTTAGATTGGGGAACTCAATGGACGAAGGTTCACCTTCCGTTTCTCAAGTCCGCCAATATTAAAACTGTGCTTGACCTTGGTTGTGGGACAGGGAACGACGTTTTGCGTCTTGCACAACAAGGTTTTACAGTAATTGGTCTAGATTTTTCAGATGAAGCAGTGCGACAAGGACGCGAGAAATCAGAGAAGTTAGGACTGAACGCACAATTTGTAGTTGCCGACATGGCAAAACCGTTGCCTTTCGATCAGGCAACCTTTGATGCTGTCATGTCTAACGTTGCCATTCACATGTTTTGCGATCGCATTACACGCGAGTTGTTTCAAGAAATTCCTCTGCGTTCTCTGCGTCTCTGTGGTTCGTTCCTTAACCCCTCAGAACTAGTAGCGTGTCAAGGCTAAATTCTGCTTTTTTCAATCAAAAACGACAAAAACTCCATGACCTTACCAACCACTAAACTCGGTCAAACCGGATTGACCGTTTCCCGTCTTTGCCTCGGCACAATGACCTTCGGATTGCAAACAGACGAAGAAACTTCCAGACATATCCTCGACACTGCCGCCTATGCTGGCATCAACTTTCTCGATACAGCCGATGTTTATCCCCTTGGCGGCGGACTGGCTACAGCTGGTAAGACCGAAGAAATTATTGGACGCTGGCTCAAAGGTAAACGCGAACATTTTATTTTAGCTACCAAGGCTGTAGGCAAGGTTGGCCCTGCACCTTGGGATCAGGGTGCTTCACGCAAACATATTCTGGATGCGATCGATGCTTCCTTGAAAAGATTGGGAACTGATTATGTTGATCTGTACCAATTGCACTCTGACGATGCTTCAACTCCTCTGGATGAAACCTTAGAAGCATTAGATACAGTAGTGCGTGCAGGTAAAGCACGTTACATCGGGGTTTCTAACTTCCTAGCCTACCGACTCGCCCGTGCCTTGGGTCGTGCCGAGGTGCGGAATTTGACTCGCTTTGTTTCGATTCAACCCCGCTACAATCTCTTATTTCGCGAAATTGAACGAGAACTCTTGCCCTTAGCCAAAGAAGAAGGAATAGGTGTAATTCCTTACAATCCCTTGGCTGGTGGTTTACTGACTGGCAAACATAGCCTCACTCAAGGCCCCACCGCAGGAACTCGTTTCACCTTGGGTGCTGCTGCCGAACGCTATCAAGAACGCTACTGGCGCGATCGCGAGTTCAATACTGTTGAAGAATTACGTACAGTAGCGGATTTAGCAGGAGTATCCCTGACTACCTTAGCGGTGGCTTGGGTGTTGGCTAATCCTGTGATTACTGCCCCGATTATTGGTGCTAGCCGTCCAGAACAACTTGCTGACACCCTCAAGGCAACAGAACTAAAACTCGATGACAGTTTGAAACAAAAGCTAGACGATCTCACCGCTGAATACCGTCGGGGAGATTCTCTGCGTTAGGAATGGAGATTAATTCAGCATTCATGCCCAAAAAGTCCAGAAAATCCGTATCCTTTCAACGTGCTGCCGATGCGCCACCCTTACCAGAGACGACCTTTAGGTTCATTTGCTATTTCGTGAACCAGTTCCGCTGGTGGTATGTGGCAATGGTAATTCTGGAGGTAATACACGCAACTTGTGGCATTATGTTGCCCTATGCCATTGGCGAAATCATCCGCAGTGTGACGCGATCGCCCGGCGACAGCAAGCCAATTCTAGATGCTATGAGCCAACCCCTGATGCTCTTCACTGCCTTAAGTGTGGGTGAAGTGGTATTTGGCCGCTCGGCTGGGCTTTTGCAAACTATCCTCCATCCGATCCATCGGCAGCACATTGTCCGCTCCCTATATGCATACTTACAGCACCATTCTCACCGTTACTTAAGCAGCAGTTTTTCTGGCGCATTGGCACATCGGATTAGCGAAACCTCTTTGGGTGTGACGCAGACGATGCAAATGCTGATTAGTGAATTTATGGCAGTAATTATCGTGTATATTGTCGCCACGATGTTACTGTATCGCGCCTATCCTCCGCTGGCTGCACTCGTGGGAGCGTGGGCAGTTCTGTTCATCAGTATTTCGTTTTGGTTGGCAACTCGCTGCCGAATTTACTCCCAAAGAGCCGCAGCAGCAAGAAGTGAGACAACTGGTATTATTGTAGATGCGGTAACAAATCTTACTAATAGCCGACTATTTGCTCGCCTGGGTTTTGAACGACGCTATTTGAATGAGCAATTAAGGCATGAACTCAAACAGGTGAGAAAGTCCAACTGGTACTCGGAGCGCATCCGCTGGTTTCAGTATATCTCAGCAGCAATCCTGAAAATTGGCACTTTGTATTACTCGCTCTTACTTTGGAGTCAGGGGAAGATTGCTGCTGCTGATTTCGTCGTAGCAACTAGTCTGTCGCTGTTGATCATCAGTGAAGCCCGCAATTTAAGTAAACGGTTTCTCGAACTGTTTGAACATATCGGTAATGTTGCTAATGGCGTTCTGACTATTGTTCAACCCCATGAACTGATTGATCGCGATCATGCGATCGCCCATTCAATCACCCAAGGCCGGATTGAATTTCAGCGAGTGAATTTTAGCTACTCGGCTGGGAAAAAAGTATTCGACAACCTCTCTATTACCATCCAACCAGGTCAGCGTGTCGGATTGGTAGGCTTTTCCGGCTCTGGAAAATCTACTTTCGTCAATCTAATTTTGCGTCTATTCGACCCACAATCGGGACAGATTCTCATTGATGGGGTAGATATTCGAGACATGACGCAAGATGCCCTACACTCCCAGATCAGCTTGATTCCCCAAGATCCGTCTCTGTTCCATCGGACATTGATAGAAAATATTCGTTACGGGCGAATAGATGCCACCGATGAGCAGGTAATCCAGGCGGCACGCCAAGCTTATGCCCACGATTTTATTGCCCAGATCAAAGAGGGTTATGATTCTTTGGTGGGTGAACGTGGTGTCAAACTTTCAGGAGGGCAGAGACAGCGGATTGCGATCGCCAGAGTTATCCTCAAAGATGCACCAATCTTGATCCTAGATGAAGCCACATCTAGCCTCGATTCGATCACCGAAAAAGCGATCCAAGACACCCTAGATTTAGCAATGGATGGGAAAACGGTCATCGTAGTAGCTCATCGGTTGTCTACTATTGCTCATCTAGACCGTATTTTGGTGTTTGATCAAGGCTGCATTGTTGAAGATGGAACCCACGCCAAATTACTGGCACGCGGTGGTGCTTACTACAGGTTATGGAAAATGCAGGCAGGTGGATTCTTACCTGTAGAAGCCAACAATCAGAATGTATCTGAACTCTACACAGGATAGTTTTGAGCATTGGCTCATTATTAAAAACAACCTCTCAGTAATTTTCCTTTTATTTGCAAGTATGACTAGAATATTTAACACTCGCCGCCGTTTTATCAAACTTGGTACAGCAGGCTTATTAGGTTTATCAAGTTCATTTGCCCTGAGTAGTTGCAATAACACCACTCAGCAAACAGACACATCCGCTGCTACTAAAAATGTGTCAGTTAGTACGATTAAAACCAATGTGCTGCGAATGGGCTACCAACAAGCAGGTGATTTAGTTAGAGTATCTGGTGTATTAGAAAAACGCCTAGAACCCTTGGGAGTCAAAGTAGAGTGGCTACAATTTGCCCAAGGGCCGCAACTGATGGAAGGAATGAATGTCGGTAAAATCGATTTGGGATCTGTAGGTGAAACTCCACCTATTTTTGCCCAAGCAGCAGGAGCCAAAATTGTTTATGTTGTAGGCCGAAGTCCTACAACAGGAAAAGGAAGTGTGATCGCTGTTCCTCCTGAATCGCCACTTAAAGAGTTGAAGGACATCAAAGGACAAAAGGTAAACTTCCAAAAAGGGTCTGCTTCACACTACTTCATCCTGCGTGCCTTAGATGAAATAGGTTTGAAATATGAAGATATTCAAGTCATCAGTATGCCTAGTATTGAAGCTCGTGATGCGTTTCTTCAAGGTCGGATTCCTGTCATCGTCTTTGGCGATCCACACCTAGCGATCGCCGAAAAACAAGGTAGAGTTCGTGTTCTCCGCACGCAAGAAGGATTAGATTCTTCGGGTGGATACTATATTGCTGGACGTAAGTTTGCTACAGAAAATCCAGAACTGTTGCGAATTGTCATTGAAGAGATGCACAAGATTGGTAAGTGGGCAGAAGAAAATCCTCAAGAGACAGCAAAACTGCTTGCACCTGAAACAAAACTTGCTTTGGATATTCAAGAAACAGTAGTTCGTCGTCGCACTTTTCAATTAAGTCCAATGGATGCTGGACGCATCAAGGATCAACAACGAGTCATCGATTATTTTTACAAAAATGGCTTGTTACCCAAACCTCTTGATATTCAAGAAACATTGCTGACTCCTGAACAATATGCTGCAATTACACCAGCCTCTCTTATTAGCCAGCGATGATAGTAAACTTTTCCTTGCTCAATACCATATCTTCAAGAGTTTTAAGTTAGCTTTTGTATCGCTACAAAAAAACTCTCGTGCTCATCGTAGTTTGGAAAAATATCAATTGCCCCTTCATTGAATAAAGCTTTAGCTTCATTATCTGAGGCGATACCAATAAATGAATATCCTAACTTTTTAGCTGAACGAATATCCCAAACACCATCACCAATATAAACAACGTCAGGAAAAAGTTGATTGTAATATGTTTCGGCTCTAAGATGTGCGATCGCCATTATTCCCTCACGCGACTCGTCGTCATCCGAAAAAGCATAAGGAATATTATCAATGGGAAGATGAGCAGATTTTAGCTTGAATATCGCTGATGCTGCCCAACCTCCTCCAGCATAGGCTACTTGATAGTCAGGAGATGCAAGTAGCTTTTTCAACATATATGATGAACCTGATATCGCTTTTACTCCTTTGCGTGCTTCTGCACCATTGATAAGTAATTCTAGAAAACGCTTTTGAAATACCTCAACTTCCCTAGGTGAAGGAAGGCGATCAAGTTGGCTTTGACAAACTTCTTTTAAAATACAAGCATCTGTTACATGAGTGTATGATGCCCAGTCGCTTGATACTTCTGAAAAGCCGAATACTTCATGCAAGGCTTGTAAATATGATTCATCGTCCAGGTTATTCGACTCAGTAAGAGTTCCATCAATGTCAAACATTACTAATTTCATAATCTTCGCTCCAATGAGTAATTCAAATATTTCACTTCTTTTTATAAAAAAAATAAAGGTTCAAAACCTCGTCCCCGAAGTTCAGATCGGCGGAAGCCGCCGCTCTGACTTCTCTTCTTGTGGGCGAAAAAGTCCTTATATCTCAAGGTAGGTAAAAACCCTAACGCCAGTTCTCTCAAGTCGGGAAACCCGCCCACGAGACTGGCTCCCCCTTGTGGGTGGCTTAATTTAATTACGAATTACGAATTACGAATTACGAATTATTTTATACTCTTGTCGCAACATAGACATGATAATTAGAGAATCATAGCCGCCCTCAAATTTCAAACATTCACGAAGCGTTCCTTCTACTACAAAACCTGCTTTTTTATAGACAGATTGAGCAAGTTTGTTTTGTACTTTTACATCTAGCCATAATCTATGAGCATTGTAAGTCTCGAATGCTAACTGTTTAACCATTTCAACTGTTGCTATGCCATAACCTTTTCCTTTTTCAGTAATTACAATTCGCCGAAATTCAATGCTTTGATTGGGATCTAGCAATCCCGCTAAAATAATGTAACCAATTCTTGTTGCATTGTTTACAATCAGATGAGCAATATCAGGGTTTACCATAGCTTAAAAATGTTTTTCGCGTGACCAAGGAATTACATACTGGCTATTTTCATCATCTGTTTCAGCACCCAGAATGTAGTCAAGGTCAGCTTCTTCAGTTTTGCATAGGCGTAAGTTAGCCTTACCTACTCTCATACTCTTGTAATGCTCCAAGTTTGACAATTCCGGGCCAAATTGCAGCTACAGCAATTACTACAGCAATTGTGCCAATTCCCCCACCAACTACGGAGACAACCGGGCCAAATAAAGCAGCTGTCAAGCCTGATTCAAAGCCTCCTAACTCGTTAGAGGCACTAATAAATACACTATTGATCGCCGCAACCCGGCCGCGTAAATTATCTGGAGTTCTAATTTGCACTAAGGTATGGCGAATCACAACGCTAATTGTGTCTAATGCGCCACTCAGCACTAGCATTAATAATGACAGCCAAAACCAACGAGATAGCCCAAAAATAATTGTCACAACGCCAAAGCCAACTACTGACCAAAGTAAAGCAGGCCCAGCTTTGCGTAAGGGTGGTAAATATGCCAGTACAACCGCCATAAATAAAGCCCCAATCGAGGGGGCTGCTTGGAGGTAGCCTAACTCTAATGGCCCTACCTGTAAAATATCTCTGGCAAAGATGGGTAGTAAGGCGACCGCACCTCCTAACAACACTGCAAACATATCTAAGGTAATGGCTGCTAAAATCAACTGATTTTGCCAAACAAACTTAGCCCCGGCTGAAAGTGCTTTGAGTGAGATTGGTTCTTTGGTACGAATAGTTTCTTGTTTTGAGATCGCCGCCGTTAAAATAAAACACAGCAAACCAGCGATCGCAGCCAGTACATACACCCCTGTAGCACTTCCCAAAAAGGCAATACCAAATCCTCCCAAGGCTGGGCCGATGACTGAGGCTAACTGAAAACTACTACTATTCCAAGTGGCTGCATTTGTAAAAGCACTAACAGGTATCAATTGCCACATCAAGGCATCACTAGCAGGTTTTAAGAACGCTCTAGCAATACCTGTGAATACTAAGCTAGTATAAATTAAAACTACTGCTCCTTGAGTCCAGGAAAGTACTGCCAAAGCTAGGGAACATAAGGCTAATAAAAATACTGATAGCAACATTGTCAGTTTGCGGTCGCGCCGATCAGCCACATCCCCAGCAATCAAGGTGAGAGCAATCATCGGCAAGACTTGGGCTAACCCAACACCACCTAACGCCAAAGCTGAATTTGTACGCTCATAAAGTTCCCAGCCAATGGCCACAGTCTGCATTTGTGACCCAATAAACAAGAGTACACGCCCGATAGTAAATAGGCGATAATCTCGAAACCTCAACGCTGCAAAAGGATCGTGTTTTGCAGACTTAGCGTTGCTCCCGTTTATTTTCTGTTTGCTCGAAGACATTTTTTAGTAGAGCTAACCCTTCTTCAATGTTGGAAACTTATTTTATTGTTACTTGTGCATAAAGTCGCCCACTAATCAGGGTTAAGCCGATATAGCGGAAGTTGACCCTTACTTGAGCTGACAAATCAGCGTTTCCCGTCAGTCTGGTCACGAGTTGGATGCACTTATAATATTTAGATTTTCTAATTATTAGCTTCCCATATTTTATCAGAAAGTCAAGAGCCTAGTTTGTGGTGGACAAATTCTGCTATTTCTATGCGATTTCCACCAGGATCGCGGATAAAAAAGCGATCGCATTGAGGTAGAGTGCGATCGGCTATGCTGGGCGGTACGCGATCGCTAATAATTTCTACCCCATGAACTTGCAGATGTTTGGCAAAAGCTTCTAAGTTGTGGACTCGGAAACATATATGCCGTCTAGATACTTCGTTATTAGCCTGCTTCTCTATACCTACGTGGATTTGAATATCCCCCAGCACATACCATGCGCCTCCATTCGCTTGGAGAACCTCTGGTTTAGTAATTTCAGGGAGTCCCAAAATTTGGCTGTAAAAAAACAGCATGGCATTCTCGGCTTCAGGTGGTGATGTCACCTGAATATGAGCGATTCCATTCAGCCACACTCTGATCTCCTCCATTTTTTATGCTTATTGCAACGTCAGTGCTTGTTTATCTTGCATTCAAGCACTGAAGTTAATGAATTGTACTTTAAAATACGATATTTTGATAGATTTAAAGTATTTTTAGTGATAGCAGATCTAGAAATCTTGAAAAACTTTAAGATATGGTTGATATGCAAATGCTCGGTTACGTTTTTGCCCTGTAATTTCTTCTAGAAGACCTAAATCGCACAAATCCTTAACTAACGTATTGGCATTAGGATAAGATAGTTGAATAATATTTTGAACAAGTTCTACTGTAACAATTGGTCGAAAATAAAGACTTTCAAGCAATGTTAAAACATTGCCTGACCTACGTCCCATTCTATTAAGCACAAGTTGACGATGTTCTTCTTTCATGTTGACTATTTTTCGAGCAGTCATAGAAGCTTCTTGTGCAACTTCATAAACACCTCTTAAAAAAAACTTTAGCCAGCCTTCCCAGTTTCCTGTATCTCGGACAGATTGAAGATAATCGTAATATTCAGTACGATATCTTTTTAAATAATGGGATATGTAGAGTAAAGGACGCTTCAATATATTTTGTTCGCACAGTAGAAATGTAATTAATAAACGTCCTGTTCTACCATTACCATCGAGAAAAGGATGGATTGTTTCAAACTGTGCATGAGCTAAGCCAACTTTAATTAAAGCGGGAATTGGAGTTGTATCGTGTAAAAATATCTCTAAATTATTGAGAGTTTGATTCATTTCATGGGGTGGCGGCGGGACATAAGTAGCATTAGTTAAAGAACAACCACCAGAACCAATCCAGTTTTGAGTGCGGCGAAATTCACCTGGTTCTCGCTCAGAACCACGCACTCCTTGCATTAATATTTGATGAATTTCCCGAATCAGTCTTAAGGATATAGGTAATGTAGTTAAGCGTTCAAGACCGTGATTCACCGCAGCAATATAGTTGACGACTTCAGCCACTTCTTGCGGATTGTCTGGTTCCAAAGCTTGAGATTCAAACTCTAATACATCTATCAAAGATGCTTGTGTTCCTTCAATTTGACTTGATAAAACCGCCTCCTTACGCACATACATGAACACAAATAAGTCAGGATTAGGTAGAGCATCTGTTGATCCATCTAGCCGACCTAAGGCACGATCTGCTTGAGATAGAAGATTCCACATTTCCAAATCCATGTGAATCTCAGGCTTCGGAGGCAATGGATTAGGTATAAAAGCTTTGTATCCACTAGACTGCTCTACATACTGTCCTGCCCTAGTTGTGCTAACCATTATTATCGGTTTCGTTAATACTGAATAATTATTAAGGCTATATTATCATAAACCGCTTTTATCGTTAATAAGACTTAAGAATAATCATAATGTGATATAATATCAAATTTTTAATTCTTAAAAATACAATTCCACAATAGATTTAAAGTATTTTTAGCAATAGTAGATCTATGTATATTAATTTACTTATTTTTAATAGTTTGTTAAACTGGCGTTAATATTGACTAAATCTATTGACTTGCCGTAGTTAAATTTTCACTTATAACTCTGCCAGTAAGTGCAAAATTCCGTTCTATATCTCAAAGAAGGAATCCTGCAATGGGAAATATGTTTATTACCGCCAACGATTGGCCTCACATAGCATTGAGACTAGCTCTAGCACTTGTAGTTGGTTGCATGATTGGATTCAATCGTCAGCAAGGAGGTAGGCCAGCAGGAATGAGAACATTCATGTTAGTTAGTATGGGAGCAGCATTATTTGTGATGATTCCTTTGCAGGCTGAGGGTGATAGTCCCTATGCAGCCACCAACGCCTTGAGCCGGACGATTCAGGGTGTAGCTACCGGGGTGGGATTTCTTGGAGCCGGATTGATTTTACAAGAGTCTCCCAGAAAGTCTGAGAGGCCAAAAGTGCGGGGCTTAACGACAGCCGCCTGTGTCTGGACTGCGGCAGGATTAGGAGCAGCTATCGGCTGTGGTTTATGGCAAATGGGATTAATAGGGGGATTACTGACCCTTATTACTCTAAGTGGGGTAAAACGGCTCAACCGCTTATTTGAAGTTCTCGTCGGTGAGAGCAAACAGGGTAATGCTGAGTATTCAACCATTACTGATGACGATGATTGAAGCTTAAAAGTTTTCTTCTAATTTGATAACTAACTTTTTCCTGCCTGCTTTTCGGTATATCTCTCCAGTAAGAATTGCTTCAGGTGTGGCTGCTCTAAACTAATTCCTAAATCGGCAGCTTTTTGCTGAATTTGCTCATCAGTCAGACCTTCTTGAATCGCATTGGCAATCAAAGCTATTCCCGATGCTCTAGCACCAGCAGCACAGTGAATTAATATTGGCTTGGGTAAATCTGCAATTTCCTCAAGTGCTGCTTTCGTTAACTCTTGATTTGGTTCTGTAGGTTTTAAGGGGATGTTAGCGTATTGCAGTCCAGCCGCTTCTGCTTGCTGCTGTTCGTCGCTCAAAAAACCCTGCTCATCGGGGGAGCGCAAATTGATCACCGACTTGAACCCCTCATCTGCTGCTTGTTGTAATTGTTCTGGGGTTAACTGTCCAGTTGCACTTAGATCGTCACTAATCTTTTTAGAGTCTGTCATTTGAATACACTAAATTGATATTTTAACAAAAAGTACTATCAAGGATATTAGTTCTTTCACTCAGCATTTAGCATTTTTCTAACGCAACTCAAAACCCAAATTTTTCAAAGCTTCCCGCAGGCGATCGCGTCCCGATAAAGATTCAGCAAACGCTATTCGTTTAGTTGAATGTTCTGACCAATCACCTGCAACATTCATCTGCTGGGAACTGTAGAATGCTTTCATGAGTTGGTTGTAAACAGCAATTTCCTTGTCTTGTTTCTCTAATTGATAAATCTCCCGATGCAATACTGCTGCTTGGGGTAAACGCGGTTTAACTTCCACATTTACGGATGAATCTGCATAACCAACGCACAACCCAAAAACGGCAAAAACATGAGGCGGTAAATTTAAAACCTCTGCCACTGCTTCTGGATGGTTACGCAACGCACCAATATAAACTGTTCCCAAACCCAGAGATTCGGCGGCGACAACAGCATTTTGTGCTGCTAATGCTGCATCTATAGCCGCCATCAGAAACATTTCCAGATAATCTAAACCTTCATGGGGTAATCCTTGATTTTCAGCGACGTGTGTCAATCTCGCCAAATCTGCTAACCACACCAGAAATAAAGGACACTGGCGAATATGTGCTTGGTTATTCGCCAACTGCGATAACTTCTCCTTACGTTTTGGATCTTGAACAGCAACTACACTCCACGTCTGGAGATTTGAGGAAGTCGATGCAGATTGTGCTGCTGCTACCAAGGTTTCGAGAGTGTTTAGTGGTAGGGGATCACTCAGGTAAGCGCGGATTGAACGGTGGGACAGCAAATTAGATATTGTCTCATTCAAAGGAATATCTGCATTGAATGCGTCTACACCATAACGACGATTGAGTAACTCAATTGGATTGGTCATAATTACGAATTACGTAGCTTGCTTCTCGCCTTCTCTACGTTCGCATAGCGTCTGTCTACGACACACTACGCGAATGGTGAGTATTACTAAATTATTTAGTTTTGAGTGAAAAGGCAGCGTATTGCTCAGGTGTAAGCATCGCTTCTTTTACATTAATTTGTTTTGGAATCAATTTCAACTCATAAAATTTATCAGCAACTTGCTGCTGAAGAGTAATTAGGTCTTGAGTAACTGGTGTGATTCCAAACTTTTTTCTGTTAGTACTTTTTTGCATTGTTTCTAAATCAATGCCTAAGATAGGAGAGAGAGTGGCTGCAACTTCATTGCGATTTTGGTCAGACCATTGTTCAATGTTTTGAATTTCTTCAAGGATTACTTTAATAATTTCTGATTGCTGATTAGCAAAGTTTTTACTAGCAAGGTAATATCCTCCTTGCCGATTAATTCCTGTGCCATCAATTAGCACACGAGAATCGGCAGATTTTTCTGCTGCTGCGTAAAATGGATCCCAAATTGACCAAGCATCAATACTACCCTTGACAAAGGCTGCACGAGCATCGGCTGGTGGTAAATATATGGGTTGAATATCGCTATATTTTAGTCCATTTTTTTCTAAGATTTGCACCAGCATATAATGGGCGCTAGAGCCTTTTTGAAAAGCAATCTTTTTCCCTTTGAGATCATTGACTGTTTTGATAGCAGAATTTTTGGGAACAAGAATTGCTGAACTAGCAGGACTTGGTGCAATTCCAGCGATATATGTGATTGCAGCACCGGCTGCTTGAGCAAAAATTGGTGGCGATTCTCCAGTATGTCCTAAGTCAATACTGCCAACATTCATGGCTTCTAAAAGTTGTGGCCCAGCTGGAAACTCAATCCATTCAACAGATACACCTTCAGGTTGTAACCGTTTTTCTAAAAGCCCTTTACTTTTTAGGAGAATTGCTGATTTTTGATAGCCAAATCTGACTACTGATGCTTGAGTTTGAGTGGAATTATTGGCAGATACATTAGTTGTATTATTTGGATTTTTTACTGCACAAGCGGCAAATAATAAGCTGAGACATAAGCCAGTAATAAATGCCCCAGTAAATTTTATAGTGACAATCGATAATAATCGCCTTTGATTAGGAAATCTGAAAATAACCCATTTTTGCCAATAGATTATTAGGCGCTGAAATAAAAATTCCAACATTAAGTTTTACCTCTTTTTTCGGGTGAGACACTAAGCTGTTATATTGAAAGTATTTTTAGAACAAGTAATGATGATAAGTCAGCTAAATTTAGATTTTACCTTAAATTACGGTAAATCGGTCGAGTTAAAGTACTATTTTTTTATGAAATAGTAGCATCCACAAAAACTTTAGTAAATATCTATTTACTGTTTTGTTTCATTGGCTTTAACTTTTATTAAGATAGCCCTTGATTTTCCCAAAAAAGTGTGCGAAGCTTTTCTGTATAAAAACTACGTTAAACTGACCGACAAACAGTAGTAAAAAGTTTAAGTGCGTAGGCGTAGCCTGTCGTAGCGAAAAGTCGAGCTAGTGCGAACAATCGCGCTTGCGTGGGAGCGGCGGTTTCCATCTGTCTGTTAGCGCAGCGTAAAGCCTTCGGCTTCTCTACGAGACCAGAGGCGTAGCTTGCTTCCCCGTAGGAGTACGCTGAGAGCGACGTATGAGCGTCACTTTTCAAGCTAGACATCGCCTACAGTAGGGCGTAGTTTCTCGCACGCAGTCATCATTGCTACTTAGGCTTTACTTTTTTGAGCTAGGTACTAAGTTGCAATGTGTTAGATGAGGATGGATACCTCTTATGGCAGTTGAGGTGGGTGCGAGAATGCATGGATGGAATTTTTAAATCTAGGCGAGCATCGCACCTGCTTTTTTATTTATCAACAAAGCTTAGATGTGGATATAAACAGGAGGAATAGGGACATTGCATCTTCCAAATTTCTTATCTCCAATTCAAAAGAAATGTCTGCAACGAAATGCTTAGATGCACCGCTTACAATTGATCGACAAAGCGATGTGAAGGGAGTTGTCAGCTTTGAAAATTATTCTACCAACAGACGTGGCTACAGAACTTGAAGCTCATCTACCTGATGACATAGCAGTTGTGCGTGTGGACAGCGAAGGCAATTTAGATGGCGATGCTACAGATGCCGAGGTTTATTTTAGCTGGTTTCTCCTTAAACCAACAACATTGCATCGAGTTTTAGAATCTGCGCCGCAATTACGTTGGCATCATGCACCAAATGCGGGTGTAAATCACATCGTTACACCCAAATATGTAGAACGCAACCTCATTTTGACTAACGGCGCAGGAGTTCACGCGATTCCCATTGCCGAATTCGTCATTGCGTATATGCTGTCCCATGCCAAGCAACTACCCAAATTACACCAACAACAGACTCAACACCGTTGGCAAAGAGGGCTACAAATTCAAGAATTGCTAGATAAAACTTTGTTAATTATCGGTGCAGGTGGAATTGGGCAAGAAATTGCCTCCCGTGCTAAAGCTTTTGGGATGCGGATTTTTGGGAGTCGTCGTCACCCACAACCACTGCCTAACTTTGACAAAGTAGTAGGTGCAGATGAATGGAAAGCACTTTTGGGTGAAGCTGACTATGTTGTGATTGCCACGCCTCTGACTTGGGATACTAAAGGCATGATTGATGCTGAGGTACTGCATCTGATGCGTAAGAGTGCTTATTTAATTAATATTGCTCGTGGTGCAATTGTAGATGAATTTGCACTAGTCAAAGCATTACAGGATGGTGAGATTGCGGGGGCTGCTTTAGACACAGTGTTTACAGAACCACTACCAGCAGAAAGTCCATTATGGTCTTTGCCTAACGTTTTGATTACACCCCACTGTTCTGGTAATTCTCCCAGAGTTAAGGAGCGATCGCTTGCTTTATTCCTAGATAATTTAACCCGTTATCGCCAAGGTCAACCTCTGCGTAACGTCGTAGATCAAACAGCAGGTTATTAATTCATTTGGACTACTCTGATGATTTTTTTCTTACAGTCCAGATCGCAAAAAATCGGTAGCTTGTTACTAACAACTTTGTTTATGGGTGTTTTAGTTGCTGGTTGTACCCGCACTACTGGAAGTTCTATAGCCATACCTGTAAGTAATCAAACTTCAGAAAAACCCCAAGTCATGCGATTGGGGTATCAAAAAGGTGGGATTATTCCTATTGCACGTCAGCGTGGCGAATTAGAGCGCCAACTGCTAACTCAAAAGATCAAAGTAGAGTGGAGTGGCCCCTTTAATCGCTGTGCAACACTCCTGCAAGCCCTCAATGGTAATCGAGCAGATATTGGTGGCTGCGGTGACATTCCTGCCATCTCTGGGATTGCTGCTGGACAGCCCCTTTGTATCGGTTCCTTACAGCGTCCTAGAGCAGATGCTTTAAATAATGCGATCGTTGTTCGGGGAAATTCCGCTATACGTAAACCTGCGGATTTAGTAGGTAAAAAAGTTGCGGTTAACCAAGGAGGTGCAGGAGAATATTTACTATTAAAAGTTTTAGAAAAAGAGCATATCCCCAAAGAGCAAGTTCAGCGAGTTTATCTATCGCCAAATGATGCTGCACCAGCTCTTTATTAAGGTACTATCGATGCTTGGGCAGTTTGGGAACCTTACATTTCCATTGCAGAATTAGAACATGATGCACGGCGAATTACCACTACCCACCCTGCACCTACATACGGTGTGATGCTGGTTCGTACTGACGCAGCTAAGGAAAATCCCGCAGCCGTAAAAACTACCCTCACTGCTTTGAGTCAGGATGGTGAATGGCTGAATCAAAATAGTGATGCTGCCGCAGATTTTATGGTTAAAGAGCTAAAAATTTCTCAGGCTGTAGCCAAGCAGGCGACTAAGAATCGAGGTCAAGAGTCTTATGTGTTTCCTAATAACAAAGACATTGCCAATCTTCAGAAAACTGCTGACTGGTTACTAGAGCAAAAAATTCTGCCTCAACGAATAGATATTGCAGGTGCAATTTGTCCTTTGAAATAAAGCATATATTAATTCAACTTGGAGTAAAATTTTATGCCGCTTGAATTTATTGGCATGATTGGCACCAAAGAAGCATCAGAATTACATGGTGCTGCCGTATCTTTAACTGGGGGAAATATAGATACTGCTTATATCCGCAAATTTGCCAAAGTCCACGAAGATGGGGGATTTGATCGGGTGCTAGTGGGATACAGTTCTACGGGGCCTGATGGTTTTAATGTTGTGAGTTATGCTGCCAATGTCACAGAACAACTTAAGTTTTTATTGGCACATAGACCGGGTTTTGTTGCCCCTACTTTGGCTGCACGCAAACTAGCAACATTAGATCATTTTACGAATGGTCGTGTTGCTGTACACATCATTACTGGTGGTAGTGATGCCGAACAAAAACGCGATGGTGATTGGCTTGACCACGATACGCGCTATCGGCGCACTGATGAATATCTAAATATTGTGCGGCGAGTGTGGACAAGTGAGGAACCTTTTGATTATGAAGGTGAGTTTTATCAAGTCAAGCAAGCATTCTCGGAGGTAAAACCATTACAGAAACCCCATCTTCCCATATATTTCGGTGGTGCTTCAGGTGCAGCCGTGGGTGTGGGGGCAAAACATAGTAATGTCTATGCTTTTTGGGGAGAACCCATCGCTGCTGTCAAGGAACGCATCGCCGAAGTTAAAGCCGCTGCACCATTAGGAAAGTCTTTTGGGTTTAGTGTTTCTTTGCGTCCGATTTTAGGCGAGACAGAAGAAAAAGCATGGGAAAAAGCGCGATATATTCTCTCGCGGGTGAAAGAAAATCGTGCTACAGCAACTCAACTTCCATCTGGTGCTTCAGCACGACCTCAAGCTGTTGGTTCAAGGCGGTTGCTAAATTTTGCCCAAGACAGTGAAATTTACGATAAGCGTTTGTGGACACCGATCGCAGCTGCGACAGGAGCTTATGGTAATACTACTGCCTTGGTGGGGACTCCAGAACAAGTAGCAGAATCGTTATTTGATTATTACGATGCTGGAGTAACAACACTTTTGATTCGCGGTTTCGACCCAGTGGAAGATGCGTAGACGCGAAGCGGCTTGTCGTCAGACATCGCCTACGGTCGAGATGTGATTCCGTTGGTAAAAAAAGAAGTACAGCGAAGAGAAAAACAAACAGTCACCGTTGCCTAGTTGTCTGTCCTGCGAGATCCCCGACTTCCTCAGGAAGTCGGGGATCTGACCAAAATCTCAAATCTAAAATCCTATGCCTCACACAACTACTCTCGAATCCCCAGAAACAGACCAATGGTTTGTTGATAGTCCTAAATTGTCTGAGTTCGTAGCTACTGCCAAAGAAATTATTGCTAGCACAAATCATAATCGTACAGAAACCCTTAATATCCTTAAACCCTATTTTGCTGCCCTACTCCAAAAACGGAATTGGCTACCAGAACATTTTGCTCAATCAAACCCTGACAGTGGCTTAGGCGGCGGTATCGGACAATGGTTGCTGTATCGTTCTCAAAAGTTAACTATTTTTAGTTTAGTGATTCCTCCTAATTCCATCACTCCTATCCACGACCATTTATCTTGGGGACTTGTCGGGTTGTATCAAGGCAAACAAGAAGAAACTGTGTACCGTCGCCTAGATAACGGTGAATTACAAGGATTTGCTCAATTAGAGATTGTTGGTTTGTATCAAGTAAAACGTGGTGATATTTACCCTTTGTTGCCTCCCGATGGAGATATCCACTCTGTGAAAGCCACTACGGTATTTGCACCATCCATCTCAATTCATGTTATGGGAAATGATACTGGCAGCATTTTAAGAAATAAATACAATCCAGAACAACAAAGTATTCAGTCTTTTCGCTCTGGGTACTCCAATGCACCTTACCGGGATTAAAGGGAAAATCATGCCATTCGATAGACCTCAACCGCCAGTTTTTGAACGAGTCGAGGATGAACGCCTTTACCGTAAACAACACTTAGCTGCGGCTTTTCGATTATTTGGTCGTTTTGGCTTCAGTGAAGGAACAGCAGGACACATTACAGCCCGTGACCCAGAATTTACCGACCATTTTTGGGTTAATCCTTTTGGGAAATACTTCGGTCATATCCGTGTTTCTGACCTGATTTTGGTGGATAGTCATGGGGAAGTTGTCAAGGGGAATGCACCAGTAAATCGCGCAGCTTTTGCAATTCATTCCCAGATTCATGAGGCGCGTCCTGATATAGTTGCAGCGGCTCACGCTCATTCTGTTTATGGTAAATCTTGGTCAAGTCTGGCTCGTCTACTTGATCCTTTAACTCAAGATGCTTGTATCTTTTATCAAGACCATGCCCTATTTAATGACTACAAAGGCGTTGTCTTAGATACTTCTGAAGGGAAAAGAATTGCTGAAGCTTTAGGGGATAAGAAAGCTGTGATCCTGAAAAATCATGGCTTTTTAACTGCGGGGTCAACAGTAGATGCAGCTGCGTGGTGGTATATCTCCTTTGAACGTTCAGCTCAAGCACAACTTTTAGCAGAAGCAGCAGGTAAACCTGTTGCTATTGACCATGAAATTGCAACGTTAACACACAGTCAGGTGGGAACTGAGAACGGTGGTTGGTTTAGCTTTCAGCCACTCTACGAGAAGATTGTCCAGGAAGAACCGGATTTGTTGAATTAAGTTTTTTGGCCTTGCTGAATCAACTGTAAAAGTCTCACGCAAAATCGCATAGAGAAATGCAAAGTTTAAAGTCTGTTTTTCCTTTGGGGTGTTTGTTGGTTTTGTTGACGACTTGTTCAGAGGTTAGGTCTACGAATCCTGTTACTGCTGATATTACTAATACTGACTTGCGTGTGGCTAAGTATAAAGGTGGTTGGGATTTAGATTTAAAGTTAGCTGGGCTAGATAATTTCCCTTACAAGGTTCAGTTTACTGAGTTTACAGGGGGTAATCTTATGGTGCAGTCCATTAATGCTGGTGCGATTGACCTAGCCTCTGCTAGTGAAATCCCACCTATTTTTGCTATTGAATCTCAAGCATCAATTTACCCTAAACAAAAGCAACTAACTGACAACCCACATTCTGTCCTTTGCATTCATACTTTAATTACGAATTACGCGCTTCGCAGCGGGGCGTAGTCCCAGAGCGAATTACCAATTATTCAATGTCACAATCACCTGTTTTAAAAGCTGCATCTTCTCCTGATTTTTTTGAGCTTGTCGAGTCGCTGGCGGCTGATTTTGCTACTCGTGCAGCCATCCACGATCGCGACAGTTCTTTCCCTTTTGAGAACTTTCAGGCTCTTTACCAAGCACAATTGTTAAGTCTCACAGTTCCCAGGGAATTTGGTGGACAAGATGCAGGATACGCTACTGTCTGTCAAGTAATTGAAAAGATAGCCAGTGGTGATGCTTCTACAGCTTTGGTGTTGACAATGCATTACTTACAACATAGTAATGCAGCCCGGACTCGTCGTTGGCATCCCGCAGTTTATGAGCAGCTGTGTCGGGAGTCAGTCACAGGTATTGCTTTACTCAATGCTGCCCGTGTGGAACCAGAATTAGGTACACCCGCCAGAGGGGGATTACCAGCCACAATTGCCAAACAAATAGATACTGGCTGGCTGATAACTGGTCACAAACAATACACCACGGGCAGCCCTATCTTAAGTTATTTCGTCGTTTGGGCGCGAACAGATGAGGAAGAACCACGAGTAGGTAGTTTTCTTGTCCCGCGCCACCTTCCTGGTATGAGGATTGTGGAAACTTGGGATCATTTAGGAATGCGAGCTACTGGTAGCCACGATCTAATTTTAGAAGATGTCTTGATTCCTAAAGAATACGCTTTGGATGTGCATCCTCTGAACACTTTTTTAGCATCAGACCCTCTAAAATTGGCAGGTGGTAGCTTGTGGTTGAGTGCATTGTATCAAGGAGTAGCCACAGCAGCGCGAGATTGGTTAATTGAATATTTGAATGAGCGTGAGCCTACTAACTTGGGTGCAAGTTTAGCAACTCTACCCCGATTTCAAACAGCCGTTGGTGAAATCGAAGCGTTACTATACGCCAATCAGCGACTAATTTACAGTCTGGCGGACGATATTGATCGGGGTGAGTATGACACCAAAGTTGGTTTACAAGCGCAAACAGTGAAATATCTAACTACAAATAATGCCATTCGCGCTGTGGAAATTGGACTCGAACTGATTGGTAATCCTGGTTTATCCAAAAAAAATCCTCTGGAAAGACATTATCGAGATGTACTTTGCAGTCGCATTCATACACCGCAAAATGATGCAATTTGTCTGTCTTTAGGGAAATCAGCACTAAAAATTACAACCTAATTACGAGCTTACGCCTATCAACGGTGAGCAAATGTTTAATGGACAAGTTGAAAGAGAATTATTAGATGGAGTACCTTGGTTATTTGGGCAACAGCCCCAACTACCAACTCATCTTCCGTTATTAGTCGATGAACAACAGCAAAGACGAGATATCTGGGAGTTACCAAAAGAAAATAGCCCCGAACCGGGGCCAATAAAAATGCATTTCCATCATTCAAAATCTTCTTAATCATTCATTGTCGGCAACACCATAGAATTGTAAACGAGCTGTCCCGATGATTGGGTTAGATGTTGACTTACCTGTTGAGATAGTCTGCACTTGGAATTGGTATACACCATCGTAAATGGGATTACGATAAGGTTTCAAGCCGATAGTGATTGTTTTACCGGGTGTGACTGGTTGGTCAAAGGTAACAATGACATTTTGTGATTTGTTTTCGCTATTTGCCAGGGTAATACCTAATTTTTGTTCTCGACGGGACAAATTAGCGGTATCAATATTCCCTTCAAAGGCGAAACTTTCTTGAGGATTGAAGCTAATAGCTTCTAAACCTTGTATTTGAGTCAAAGCCACTTGTTTTAGTGAATCAGTAGCGGATGCTGGTACTGTTAGGGTGAAATAATAAGTTGCTTCCCAAGCACTTACTTCATTGTAGGTTGTCATTGCAGACAACAAACGCGCTGGCTGTGCTGAGACAACTGCATAAGTTCCGGGAATCGACAATAAACACAGTCCTGTGCTAACAAATAGAGTTTTACACAAAGTTACAATGTTTTTCATGTTAGTTGGGGATGGATACTTTCGCTCTTGCTTTTATGTTGGTAGTACCAATTAACAATTCGTTTTGGAAAGTTAGACAGGGTGAAAATCAACACCGCCTACTTGCCGCAAAATTAAAAGGCATCAGATTTTTATGGGTTTCCAACTTGAAATCTATTGCCCTCTGTTAGAAAATTGGTATCATTTATCAACATAAAATGTTGAATTGGCAGATGAGTTGATGTCCAAAGTCTAACCCGATACATAGATACAACAGTTTAAATGATTCAATTCAAATAAGATATTTTGTTTGATTTAATCATCTATACTTATGAAGTATGTAACTCAATTAGACTTAACTAGAATATATACTGTTTTTAAGTTTTAACTTAATTTTGAAATTTTAGCAAATCTCTTTTGAGCAAAAATTTAGATATTAGTTAATCTAATTTATAACTAATCCGATGTACTTAGGGGTCTTTAATTTTTTGGATAATTATTGTTAAATAGTTAGTATTTTTTACACAGTTAGTCATTAGACCTCTTGCATAAATGCTTAAATTGTCATGTTGAGCGGAGCGAAACATCTCGGAGATTCTTTCCTACGGAACGCTACGCGAACCCTCCACTACGTTCTGGTCAGAATGACATTAATAGCTTTCTGACTTTTGCAAGAGGTCTATTAATTAGTCTACTATATTAGCCCATAAAAAAAGCTTTAAAGCCTTACTGGTCAATGAGAGTAATCATTACTAATAAAATTCTCAGCAGTTGAGCGATCGCTAAAATAATTGGATTTGAAACAGAGCAATTGCTAACCAATTGATTAATATTTTTATCCCTGGATATTGTATATAATTTTCAGCTAAAGTAATCATAATCTCGATTGTAGATGTCTAGCATGTGCAAGTTATCGTTGCGATAAAAATCAAGGTAGTAAGCGGATTACTGAATCTCACAGCCAAGAGTTAATTTCTTCGCAACTTGCCGAAACTGTTCCCAAGTGCGGCTTGAGTCAGAGTTTTTGCCAGCGAATATCTACAATTGAACTAGTACGCTTTTGCATCTAAGTAAAAGCCAGGTATATCCTAGCTTTGGATAAAGTTTTGATAATTTCAGATTATGGCAGGACATAGTAAATGGGCAAATATTAAGCGCCAGAAGGCGGTAGTAGACGCAAAAAGGGGAAAAACCTTCACCCAGTTGTCGCGAGCAATTATCGTTGCAGCGAGAAGCGGCGTACCAGATCCAGCGCTTAATTTTCAACTTCGTACGGCAATTGATAAAGCAAAAGCCGCAAGTATCCCCAATGATAATATTGAACGGGCGATCGCTAAAGGTGCAGGTACTTTTGGCGGTGAGAACTCTAGTCTTGAAGCTATTCGCTATGAAGGTTACGGCCCTTGTGGTGTAGCGATTTTAATTGAAGCCCTTACAGATAATCGCAATCGCACTGCTGCTGACTTGCGTGCAGCTTTTAGTAAAAACGGCGGAAATCTGGGTGAAACAGGTTGTGTTAGCTGGATGTTTGACCAAAAAGGTGTTTGTGTACTAGAAGAAGTGGTTGATGAAGAACAGCTTTTAGAAGCATCCCTTGAAGGCGGTGCTGAGTCCTATGAAATGACTGAAGATGAAACTGCTGAGGTGTTGACTGAAATAGCAAATTTAGAAATTCTCAACCAGACGTTGAAAGATAAAGGCTTTAAGGTAACTGATGCCGAATTGCGCTGGATTCCCAGTAATCATGTCGAAGTCACTGATCCAGATCAGGCGCGATCGCTTCTCAAGTTAATTGATACTTTAGAAAGCTTAGATGATGTGCAAAACGTAACATCTAACTTTGAAATGGCAGAAAATCTTATGGCTCTAAGTATTGTGTAGTCACAGATTTGTTTACTGTTTTTCTGCCTAGGAAACTTTTCAAGACAGCGAAAAGTTCTGCAAAGAGAAGTTGCCATAGCGCAGCGTAAAGCCTGCGGCATGGCTACGCTTAGAGCGAGTCTTGCCTACGGCACGCTTTGCGAACGAGCGTCGGAGGGTTTCCCTCAAAGCAAACTTCTCCCAAGGGGAGACGCTGCGCGAACGCTTAGGGCAACCCTGGGCAGGAAACTTTTCAAGACAGGCATCGCTTCCATTCTCTGGGTTTAATCTATTGTTTAGCTTTTCAACTTGCTCTAGGGAGCACGATCGCGTAAAAATAATAGTTAAGATGCTGTAATTTATCTTTACAATGGCGCGATCGCAGCTTGAGCAAATTTCCCCGCAACAGACACCGCAAGACTTGCGGGGATATGAATACGACTTGGTAATTGTCGGTGGTGGAATTATTGGGTTAACTCTAGCCGCTGCCTTAAAAGATTCTGGCTTGAGTGTACTGCTGATTGAGGCGAAAGTGGCATCAGCAGCGGTAGCCAAAGGGCAAGCCTACGCAGTTCACATGCTTTCGTCGCTAATTTACCAAGGAATTGGCGTTTGGGATAAAATGCTGCCTCAAATCGCCAAATACTGCCATGTTCGCCTTTCTGATACTGATTATCCCGAAGTAGTGGAATTTGCCACAGCCGATATAGGTAAACCAGAGTTAGGTTATGTGGCGGAACATCAAGCGCTATTGCAGCCGTTACAAGAATTTGTGCAAAGTTGTTCCAATGTGACTTATCTATGTCCGGCTGAGGTGGTGAATACGCATTACCAGAAGGATATAGTAGCGATAGATATCAAAATTGCCGAGCAGTTACAAACACTCAAGAGTAAATTACTTGTAGCAGCAGATGGAGCGCGATCGCCCATTCGCCAAGCTGCTGGCATTAAAACACATGGCTGGAAATATTGGCAGTCTTGTATCGTAGCATTTGTTAAACCAGAAAAACCCCACAATAATACTGCTTACGAAAGATTTTGGACTAGCGGCCCGTTTGCCATTTTACCTTTACCAGGGAACCGTTGCCGAATTGTGTGGACAGCCCCCCACGCAGAAGCACAAGCTTTATGTGCATTAAATGATGAGCAATTTTTGGCAGAATTAAGCCGCCGCTATGGCGAGCAGATGGGGAAGTTGGAATTACTGGGCGATCGCTTTATTTTTCAAGTGCAACTTATGCAAAGCGATCGCTATGTTCTTCCTCGATTAGCATTAATTGGTGATGCAGCGCACAATTGCCATCCTGTCGGCGGACAAGGTTTAAATTTAGGTATTCGGGATGCTGCTGCTTTAGCACAAATCATTCAAGCAGCACACAATACGGGTGAAGATATTGGCAATATTCAAGTCCTCAAACGCTATGAACGTTGGCGTAAGTTGGAGAACTTAACAATTTTAGGATTCACGGATTTGTTAGATCGGATATTCTCTAATAACTTTCTACCTTTGGTAGTAGTTCGTCGTCTGGGTTTATGGTTTTTGCGGCGAGTACCTGTGCTAAAAGTGTTTATGCTCAAATTGATGATTGGCTTGAAAGGGCGTACTCCAGAATTAGCAAAGAGACGTTACATGTAACGTTTCTACAGGGTTTCTGAAATCTGCTGTATATATTTACTAATCTGATTGCTGAAGCGATCGCTTTGATGATTACTCAGTAGTTTAAGAGAGTATTTAGCAAGTAAATGTTAACTTTCTAAGGTGTGTCATTGCGGAGCATAACGCCAAAAAAACTTTGAAATTGGTAGTTTATCGAACCAGCTTGACTACTTTTATCCCACTTAAGATAGATATCAATAATTATGATTTAGAGAACGTCGTTTGGTATTTATCAAGAGTAATACTTTTCAGGACTCAATAAAAATACTCAACGTAAATTTGAAATTTATTACAATATTAACTACTTACTCCTAACAATCTACATTTAGAAGTATTTTCTAATTTAGCTAAACCAATTAAAGTAATAGCCGACAATACAAAAGATCATCAAATTAGTTTGAGAAGATAAACAATAAGACATAAAATTATTAAGATCGCGTAAACTTTTAATGTCTTAAATAAATAATGATTTATAAACTAGCGGGTAATAATATTTAGCTATATACAAATAATTTCTAAACAAGATGAAGGCAATTATCAAAAAGGTTGGTAATCGAATCTTAGAAAACCTTTATCGAATTCCATTGTTGAGCAATCCGGCTGATCTTGCTTATCAAGCAGCAATGGCAAAACATGTTGATGCTCTACCTATCCTTTCAACAACTGACCTAAATTTAGTTGAAACTCTTAAAGCTGAAGGAATTGTTGTAACTTCCTTAGCATCACTTTCAATTCCCTCTACTCCGCAAATGTTTGAGGCAGCAAAAAGCTTGATGCTAGACATTCCAAAAAGCATTTCTGGGAATAAGAATGAATTCATTATTCATGCTACCTCTGAGCAAGTCATGGAACACCTAGAAATTTTTCTCTGGGGACTCCAACAACGTTTACTCAATGTTATTGAGACTTATCTTGGTTTACCAGTAGCCTATCATGGTTCTTATTTTCGTAGAGATATCGCTAATCAAGTCCAACAAAAATCAAGGTTGTGGCATTTAGATAAAGAAGACCGAAAAGTATTAAAAATTATTATTTATTTAAATGAAGTAAATGATGATGGTGGCCCTTTTCAATATATTCCCCAATCTTTTTCTACAGAAATAACTCGCTCTTTAAGATATAACTATGGCTACATCCAAGACAAAACTATGCAACAGGTTATATCACCATTAAATTGGAAATCTTGTACAGGCCCTTCTGGTACTGTAATTATTGCTGATACTGCCAATATCTTCCATCGGGGTAAAATACCTATACATTCGGATAGATTCACAATATTTTTTGACTATACTTCTAGACAACCAAAACACCCATTTTATTGTCAATCTTCTCTAAATCAGGAGAATTTGCTAATAATTGCTCCAAAGCTTTCCGAAAATCAAAGACAGTGCATTTTCTGGCGACGAAATCATGATTAAGCTGAAGATGTAAAGCACAAAATGTGCCTCGTTTAACATGAAGTGTGTTCAATATCAACTAGATGAAGTGAAAAATTTTCCACTATATACTGAAGATAGATGTAATGGGATCAAGTTTGCGGCAGAAGCTAAGCACTGGCAAAGGTAGGGTTGAAAATTAAAATTTTTCTACATAAAATTAAAAATCGAAAATTAAAAATTTCTAACACTGACGGCCAGGAGTGCTAGAGTTTCAGGAAATTGATCGGATTTCAGCGGGTATCAATGCTGAAGAAACTACAGAAAAAACAAATTTCAATAATTGCTGGTGCGGCACTGTTTGCCTTTTTAGCCGGGGCAATGGTATCGGCGCCTGGGATTGGCAGATCCTTGGGGCAATGGCTCAAAGTTGGTAAAAACCAGTCTGAGCAGATATCTGAGGCAAACAAGGCCAAATCAGCCGTGTTTCCACTAATATCACAATCCCTACCAGAACGGGCAGCCAAACTGGCAGCGATCGCCCAATCGCGATCGCCTGATCGGGAACGCGCTCGTTATCTATTGGCGAGTGATTACATTGAAAGAACACAAGCAAAAAAAGCGCTAAGTTTACTGGAAGGTCTAGAAAAAGACTATTCCCTGTTAGCGCCTTATATTTTGCTCAAACAGGCGCAGGCACAGGACATGCTGGGTGAAGATGGCAAAGCCTCAGATCTCAGACAACAAGTGCTCAAACAGTATCCCAAAGAACCAGCCGCAGTTAAAGCCCTGTATCTCATCGCCCAACCAAAGCAACAGGAACAGGCGATCGCCCAATTTCCATCTAATCCCCTCACCTGGGAGATTATCCGTAAACGGTTGCAAGATAATCCCAATCAGCCAAAATTAAAGTTAATTTTGGCAACACATGCCTATGACCAACCAGGCATAGTCGGCGTGTTGGATCAGCTGGTCAAACAGCCTAACCTCAAACCCGAAGACTGGGAAATTATTGGTACAGGCTACTGGGAAAACAATCAATTTCGTAAAGCGGCGACTGCTTATGCGAGAGCACCCAAAACAGCCCGTAATCTTTACCGTACTGCACGGGGGTTACAAGTGGGAGGCAAAGACCGGGAAATAGCGATCGGTACTTATAAACTATTGGTGCAGCAATTTCCAACTGCCAAAGAAACTGGGACAGCCCTACTGCGCTTAGCAGAAATGGCAACAGGTAAAGACGCCCTACCTTATCTTGATCAGACAATTAGTCAATTTCCTGAACAAGCTGGCACTGCACTGGTACAAAAAGCCAAAATACACCAAACCCTCAAAGATCAAAAGTCAGCTAACGCGGCTTGGGAATTACTTTTGGCTAAGTACGGAAATTCAGATGAGGCGGCAGAGTATCGCTGGAAATTAGCTCAAGATCAAGCCAAAGCAAAAGATTACGTAGCCGCATGGCAATGGGCAGAACCAATTACCACCAACAACCCCAATAGTATTTTGGCTCCAAGAGCAGGCTTTTGGGTGGGTAAATGGGCAACTACACTAGGGAAACAGCAAGAAGCTCAAACCGCCTATGAGTATGTGATTAGTCAGTTTCCCTACTCTTACTATGCATGGCGAGCTGCGACAATTTTGGGGCTGAATGTTGGCAACTTTAACGACGTTCGCCAAATGAACCCGGAAGTAATCGCACCCCAGCGTCCAGTACCTACTGCTGGTTCTGAAACCTTCAAGGAATTGTATTTGCTAGGTCAAGACCGCGATGCTTGGTTGCAATGGCAAACAGAGTTTAAAAACAAAATGCAACCAACAGTAGCAGAGCAATTTACCGAAGGATTGATGCAGCTGGCAAGGGGAGAAAATCAATCGGGAATTGATAAAATATCCAAATTGGAAGACCGGGAAATACCCGAAGAACAAGCCCAATATCAAGCTCTGAGCAAACAGAGCACTTACTGGCAAGCCCGTTATCCATTTCCCTACTTCCAGCAGATTGAAAAGTGGTCTACTGAGCGCCAACTCAATCCCTTGTTGGTTACTGCCTTGATGCGTCAAGAGTCACGGTTTCAGCCTAAAATCAAATCTATTGCTGGTGCTACTGGCTTAATGCAGGTAATGCCAGATACAGCTAAATGGATAGCTCCGCAAATCAAGTTGGACAGCAAAACAATTGACTTAGAAGATCCTAACGACAACGTGATGCTAGGTACTTGGTATTTGGATCATACCCATCAGCAATATAACAATAACTCCCTGTTGGCGATCGCCAGTTACAATGCAGGCCCCGGCAATGTTTCCAAGTGGCTACAAAACCTCACTAAAGAAGACCCAGATGAATTTGTCGAAGATATTCCCTTTGATGAAACCAGAAATTACGTGCGTCAAGTATTCGGTAACTACTGGAATTATCTCAGACTTTACAACCCTGAGATTTCCGCAATAGTAGCAAAATACTCAGCTCAACAACCGAAGTTGCCGCAGTGATGTTGTTGAGTTGGGGCAAAGGGGCAAGGGGCAGGGAGCAGGGGGCAGGGAGCAGGGGGCAGGGGGCAGGGAGCAGGGAGCAGGGGGCAGGGAGCAGGGGCGGGGAGCAGGGGCGGGGGAAAGGTAAAAACCGGACTTTGTTCCGCTACGCTAACGCCCCTCGTGGGCGAAATAATCCTTGTGTCATTGGAAGGTAAAAACCGTACTTCGTCCCGCTACGCTAACGCCCCTCGTGGGCGACTTGTTCATCCCTTTTCCCTCTCTTACAAAGTTCTGATCGGAGGAAGCCTCCGCTCAGACTTTGCGCTTTTCCCTTTAACCTTTTCCCCTCTGATTTATTCCTGCGTTCATAGAAAAGTTCTAACTCACCCTTTTATGAAAACTTACACCTGTGAGAGGAAAGCGGAGGGGTAGAGTCTGCGATAAAAAAGACTCGTTCACGAATATCAAAGACTCGTCCGCGAATATCAAAGACTCGTTCACGAATATCAAAGACTCGTCCGCGAATATCAAAGACTCGTTCACGAATATCAAAGACTCGTTCACGAATATCAAAGACTTGTTCACGAATATCAAAGACTCGTCCGCGAATATCAAAGACTTGTTCACGAATATCAAAGACTCGTCTACGAATATCAAAGACTTGTTCACGAATATCAAAGACTCATTAGACCTCTTGTAAAAGTCAGAAAACTATTAGTGTCCTTCTGACCAAAACGTAGTGGAGGGTTCGCGTAGCGTTCCGTAGGAAAGAATCTCCGAGATGTTTCGCTCCGCTCAACATGACAATTTAAGCATTTATGCAAGAGATTTATTGTTGCATTCTAAAATATATCTCCTCCGCCCCTGCTCCCTGCTCCCCTGCCCCCTGCCCCCTGCCCCTCCGCCCTCTTATGGTTGATAACGAACACTAAAGTAAAAACCCTCATCCTGGGCGTTATTACCCCGATCGCTTAGTTCGATAAATGGAATTCCGTAATCGAGCCGCAAACTGAGGCGATCAATTCCCATAGCTTGATTCCACAAGAACCCTAAGCCTGCACTCACCAGAAATGTTTGATTAGGTAGGCTGTTGGGGTTATTAGACTGATTCCATACGGCTCCCATATCCAAAAATGGCGCAAGCTGAATTGTAGGTAATCCTGATGCATTGCGTATCACTGTGATTCGATCTTCAACTGCGAACCGAAATCCATTATCTCCAGAGCGGGCATTTTGGCGATATCCCCTTACAGACTGTCCGCCGCCAATGACAAATTGCTGGGAAGGTAGCAGGCTATCTGGTGTTAGCTGCAAGTCTGCTTGGATGAGCAACAAATGATCGTCACTGAGTCGCTGCACGCGCTGTATTTGTCCTAGCCAACTGAAAAAGCGTCCATCAGGGATTGGGTCGTTATTAATGGTGGCATCAAGTAAATCAATGCCAAGACTAAATTGCGATCGCAATAACCATGCACCTTGAGGTTCGCGTTTAACATAGTCTTGACCAAACTTAATCACACTGGTGCGGCTAACCCCATCTTCGTCAGGGCCAATACCAAAGGGAGTTGGAAGTTGATCAAACAGAAAAGTCTGACCATTTTGATAGGTAAATCCTAAAGAGAGAGCAAACTCTTGTCTGGGCGATCGCACTAACGGTTGCCGATAATTAATTTCATATAAATCCTGATCTGCCCGAATTCCTAAATCATCAAATGCTGGATCAGTGATTTCATTGCGATTGGGTGCAGCTCTAATCTGCACTTTCCCATTCATCGCGTTAACAGGAATCTGATAACTTAAATCAAAAACATCAGAACCACCTGAAAGCGAATGGTAATAAGAACCTGCTAACTCATCGCCCATTCCAGTTAAGTTGCGATCGCGTAGTTCAATACCCAATCTTTCAGCACCAATGCTAGGAGGGGAATAGTTATCTACACTCAAGCTACCAACCAAAGAGTTAGCCTCTTCAACTCTTACAATGAGCATACTTTGCCCAATTTTACCTGTTGGACGTAAACTAGCTTCTACGTTGTCGAACAGCGGATCGAGTCGCAGGAGTTTTAGTTGTTCTTCGAGCTTACTTGTATTAAAAGGGATACCGACACCCAGTTTAATTCGACTGCCTATATAAGATGGATTTAATCGCCGCGTTCCTTCGATTTCAATCTCTGTCAAACGTCCTTCGAGCACACGAATAATTAAAACATCTTCTGTAGCACCAGGCGGCTGAATGTATGGAATTGCTCTGGAATTGATGTAACCTTTATTTAGATAAAGCTGGGTAACGGCATCTGCGACTTTTCTAATTTCTTCTAAAGTCAAATCCCGTTTTTCAAAAGGTTGCACAGCTCGATTTAAGTCGTTGTCATTAAAAACCGTACTATCTAAAACCTGAATTTTCCGAATCCGAATGCGATCGCCAAGCGGCTTTGAAGTATCGCTTGGTTCTGTGGGAGTTTCTAGCTGTAGTTGGGATAACTGACGGTTTTGTGCAGGTTGATTGGTATCTAGTGTTTCTGCTATTAGATATTCTAAGTTCTCGTTTACGTGATGTATACCCATAGGGGCACGGCACTGCCGTGCCCCTACACTTGACGATGTAATGTTGTACCGCATCTGAATGGGAACCGCGATATTGTGAGCCAAGTTTGAGATACAAATATCACGCTCACTCGCTGTTGCTCTTAGTCCATTTACAGTTACAACCCAGAGCACAGGTAAAATTAGCAAGCTGCACTTAAAACTGAAGCTGTAATTACTGTGTTTAGTATTTTCCAGACTTCGCCAAGTATCAAACTGATGAGATAAATAGACAATTCTTTGCCGAATCTGGGCTTCAGCCTTAACAACAGTTTCCGTTCCTTTTCTCATTTCATCTCAACAGGGTGCTTGATCTAACGACTTGGCTAGTTGAAAGGCTGCTAGATCCCCGATTTCTTTAAGATGTCGGGGAGTTGACCGACACGCACCACTAATAGTTAACCAACCCCAAAATGACGGGTGTAGGTCGGGAAAAGGTGACAAGAAATAAACCTTTTCCCTTTACCCCTTACCCTTTTACCAGCCAAATTTACTTGGCAAACAACTAATTACGATTTTTAAGTATGCTATGGGTGCATAGATATCTGAATAGCATATTTTTGACATTCAGATTTAAGAAAATTTGTAACTAAAGAATAATTAACAGCGATCGCTTCTCAGTGAAAGCCCTGAACATTATATTCTGTTAACAGGTTAAAAACTTGTGAGTACTTCCATGTCACCACTGATCTCCATTGTCATTACCAATTACAACCGGGAGTCTTACATTGGGGCAGCGATCGCCAGTGCCTTAGAGCAGACATGGCAAGACTTTGAGTTGCTGGTTTTGGATGATAGCTCTATAGATGGAGCAGTGGCGATCGTCTACAGGTATATTTACGACCAAGAGAGGAAAAGGGATGAACAGATAGCTCACAAGAAGAGAAGTTGTAAGGAGGAGCCAGCGCTGCGTTCGCAAAGCGTCTCGTTGGCGCAGCCTCTTGTAGAGAAGAGAAGAGAAGTTGGAGCGGAGCGCAAAGTCCGATCCGAGGAAGCCTCGGATCGGAACTTTGTAAGAGAGGCTTCCGACGCTCGTTCGCTCTTAGCGTCGTCCCTTCTCTACGAGACGCTACTTCGCGTTGGGCGAAGACTCGCTAACGCTGCGCTATCCGTTGGCGCAGCCCGCCGCAGCGGAAAGTCTGAGCGGAGGCTTCCGACGCTCGTTTGCAAAGCGTGCCGTAGGCAAGACTCGCTAACGCTGCGCTATCCGTTGGCGCAGCCCGCCGTAGGCATTAGAACTTTCCAAGACAGGCATTCAAACTTCGGGGAGGGTTTCCCTCCGCAGGCGACTGGCGTCGGTCTCCCTCCGGGCAAACTTCGGGCGCGAGGTTTTGACCTTTTCCATAACAGAAAGATTATTTCGCCCACAAGGGGCGTTAGCGTAGCAAAACAAAGTCCAGTTTTTACCTTTTCGCCTTCCCCTTTGCCCTTTCCCCTTGTTAATAAAGTAAGGCGGAGTCTCAACACCAGCATTCCTCGGCTCATTTGGGGAATAAGCAGTGTTCTGGGATATATTTCTCTAATCGGTACTGGATTAGTTCAAGCACAGCAAATTATTCCCGCTACCGATGGTACAGGCACAATTGTCACTCCCAATGGTAATCAGCTCGATATCAATGGCGGTAAAACTTCCAGCGATGGAATTAACCTCTTCCATAGCTTTGAACAGTTTGGGATTAAGTTAGAACAAATTGCCAACTTTCAAGCGAATCCGGCTCTGCAAAATATCCTTGGTCGGATTACAGGGGGGAATGCCTCTATAATCAATGGCTTGATTCAGGTAACAGGTGGTAGCCCTAACCTCTATTTGATGAATCCGGCAGGATTTATTTTTGGCTCAAATGCTAGCTTAAACGTCCCCGGTGCTTTCACGGCGACAACAGCCAACGGTATTGGCTTTAACAACACTTGGTTCAACGCCATCGGTGCTAATGATTACACAGCCTTGGTGGGAAACCCCAATGGATTTGCGTTTACCATGAGCCAGCCAGGAGCTATTGTAAATGCTGGCAATTTGGGAGTGGGCGTTGGCCAGAGTTTGACTTTGTTGGGCGGTACTGTGGTGAATACTGGGCAACTCTTGGCTCCCGCAGGACAAATTGTGCTCACATCCGTACCAGGGCAAAATTGGGTGCGTCTTAGTCAGCCAGGAAATCTCTTGAATCTGGAAATTCAGCCCCTCGCTAGTAGTAACCAACCCAACAGCTGGACAATTCCCATTACCTCTCTACCTGAATTACTGACAGTTGGTAACACTGGCTTATCTGCTAACCCAGATGGAACTGTGCAACTGACAAATATCACGATTCCCACCACTACTACTACCATTGTTTCCGGCAAAGTTGATGTATCAAGCCAAACAGGTGGTGCAGTAAATGTTTTCGGTCAACGAGTCGGGGTAATTGGTGCTAATATTAACGCCTCTGGGACAAATGATGGCGGTATTGTGAGGATTGGCGGCGATGATCAAGGTAACGGAACTGTCCCCAATGCCGAGCAGACTTATGTTAACTCAAACACCGTAATTTCCGCCGATAGTGGTCTGAATGGGAACGGGGGACGTGTAATTGTTTGGGGTAACGACACAAACTATTTTGGTAACATTTCTGCTCGCGGAGGTACAAATTCAGGGAACGGCGGTTTTGTCGAAGTATCAGGCAAAAACTTCTTGAACTTTAGGGGACAGGTAGATACTTCAGCAGCTAATGGCAACCTTGGCACTTTATTGCTCGACCCTAGCACGTTGACTATTCTTGATGCCCCAGCCGGCTCAGGTGATTTTGATGCTATGCCTGCTAATCTTCACTTTGGGCTTCCAGATAGTGGAGCTAATACTATATCTTGGGGAGCGATCGCAAATCTAGGATTTAGCACAAATATCAACTTACAGGCCACAGAAAATATTACGATCAATCCCATCAAAGGATCGATGGCTGGAGTAACCACTCCTGGTGTAGCTACATTAAATTTGGGTAGTGGTAGTTTCAGCCTCACTTCAAACAGCGGTTCTGTAATTTTTGTCCAGCCTACCGACACAATCCAGACAAACGGAGGAGCTATTACCATTTCAGGAGCCAGCTTATTCTTGGGAAATTTAAATACAAGCGGTGCTGGTATTAATAGTGGTAATGTCAACTTGTCTGCGAGTAACGGCAAGATTAATGTAGGCGACATTATCACCAGTAGTAATGGTTATGCTCCTGGAACAGTAACTTTAACTGCCGTAAATAATATTCACACGAATAACATTAATACCTCTGCAAATGATGCTGTTGGTACAGGCACAGGTGGTAATGTAGTAGCAAAAACTACCGACGGCAGTATCAATACAAGAGCAATTAACTCATCTGTAGTTAAGATTGGAGGTGGCAGCTTCACAGGCACAGGTGGTGGAATCAGCTTAACTGCCAAAGAGCAGATAATTGTTAATGGTGCTATTGATGCTTCAGTAACCGCCACTGGAGTCGATGGTACTGCAATTACTACAGGTGGCAACGTCACTCTCCAGACTAATAATCCTGCTGGCAGCATTATTCGGTTTAACAGCATCAACACTCAGGCGACGACGGACTTTAATGGCACTAGCACTGTTCAAGGTGGCAATGTGCAAGTGTTAACCAACGGACTAGTTCAAGGAAGAGGAGCGATCGCTGGTACGGGTAATACAATCGCTAGTGGTGGAGTGTTTAATTTTATTGGTGAGCCGCAAAGTACTAGTGTTAGCTTTGCACCTCCCGTAGGCGGTAACATCACAATTCAAGATGATGGAGGAGCAAAAAATAAGCCGTTTATCATAGGTAATGGCAAATTCAATGGCACAGTAGGGACAATTAATGCCGGAGGGAGTTCAATTATCCCTCTAGGTAACAGCTTTCCAGTTTTGCCTAATAACGGAAATGCTAATGGCACTCCAGGCGGTATCACTATTACATCTATCAACACCCCGCCGACACTGACGACATTGCCTTTGACATCCAATGCTCAACCCAATCAACCTTTTGTCTTCACATTTAATGCCAACACTAACGATGTCAATCTTGATAGAACGTCCGTTGTCATTGATAGTATTTTGGCAGGAGAACTGAGGCGAGACAATACCGTTTTAGTCCCTGGAAACACAATAGTTCCTGGTGAAACACTCAACTATACACCACCAACTAATACTACAGGATTAATTAATGCTTTCACCGTTAGAGCTAGCGATCGCGTTTCATCCTCAGCACCCATACAAATAGGAATCAACGTCAGCTCCCTTCCTGCTCCCCCTCCTCCGACTCCTCCTACCTCTATCCCTACTCCTGCTGCTCCGACTCCTCCTACCTCTACTCAACCAGATATTTCTCCTTGCACATTTCAGTGTGTTCAAAATCCCGCTATACAACCTGTCACCATTTCCCCTCAGACTGATGTCACCATTCTTAATAGCGATTACAATCCCGAACTTAAGTTCACAACTAGCATTGCAGAACACTTAGATATATCCATTCCTGCGATTAAAACACTAGATGATGCTAGTGAGATTGCTCGCCAAATTGAGAAAGCTACTGGTGTTAAACCTGCGTTTGTTTATATCAGTTTTGTACCTGTGGAGATTCAACCAGAGGCAAATTTAGACCAAGCTAAATCTACTAAACAATTGAATTCCATACTAGAGCAGGATAGCGACCAACTAGAACTAGTGGTGGTAACTGGAAAGGGTAAGCCCATACGTAAGCGCATCTTTGAAGCAACGAGAACCAAAGTTCTGGATGTAGCTAAAGAATTTCGCAACGAAATCGTGAATCCACGAAACCGGAGCCGCACCGATTACTTAAGTTCAGCTCAGCAACTTTATCGTTGGATTATTGCACCGCTAGACGCAGATTTACAGGCGAGAGGAATCAACAATCTGGTTTTCCTGCCAGACGTTGGGTTACGTTCAACTCCAATGGCTGCTCTCCACAACGGCAAAGGGTTCCTGGTGGAAAAATACAGTATTGGCTTGATGCCCAGTCTCAGCTTGACTAACACTTTATACAGCGACATTAAAAAATCCCAGATTTTAGCAATGGGGGTTTCTTTAAGTACTCAAGGTCAAGTGCCTTTACCAGCAGTTCCTATTGAGTTATCAACACTGGTGTCCAAACTTTGGCAAGGCAAGTTGTTGTTAGATAAGCAAGCTACCCTAGACAATCTCAAAGTTATGCGCCGCCACCAACCTTTTGGAATTATTCATATGGCAACCCATGCTGACTTTTCCACTGGTACTTTGAGCAACTCTTATATTCAACTTTGGGAAGACAAGTTGCGCTTAAACCAGATACGACAGTTACGGTTAAATGATCCCCAAGTCGAAATGCTAGTGCTGAGTGCTTGTAGAACAGCCTTGGGAAATAGAGAAGCAGAGATTGGTTTTGCAGGTTTAGCTGTACTAGCAGGTGTAAAAACCAGTATTGCCAGTCTTTGGGCAGTCAGCGATGCTGGTACAGCAGCATTGATGACAAAATTTTATGAAAGTTTAAGGACAGCTCCCATTCGCGCAGAAGCTTTAAGACAGGCTCAGGTGGCTATGGCCAAAGGGGAGGTTTACGTCAAGAATGGTCAGATACAAGGTTTGAGAACAGTTAGAAGTTTGTCTTTGCCTACTGAAAGTATTAATGAAACTGAGCAATCGCTATCCCACCCTTATTATTGGGCAGCTTTCACAATGGTGGGCAATCCTTGGTAAAGGGAGAAATAAGATACAAGGTTGAGTTTTGCTTTGCTCACTGGTGTCAACTTCAACAAAAACCCTTTCAAAATCTCGTTTTTAATACCGATTCAATTAATGATTGCAACAAATCCTTTGGTAGAGACGTTGCATTGCAACGTCTCTACATGATCTATTTTTGGGGACATTTTGGGAATTGCCTGACCATCTACGAGTCGTAGGTAATATCTCCCTTGCCTGTGGTGGAAGATTCAGAAACTCTTGCAAAGTTAATTGGTTATTAGCTTGGAGAATCATGGTGCAAACCAGGGGTAGCTTGTTTTAATACATCTCCTGCAACACTTGCCTGATGGTATCTGATGGCACATCATCAGTAACTGTTACCACACCAATTTGTGTCGGCAAAACAAACCGTACTTTACCGGCTTTGACTTTCTTATCTAACTGCAAAGCCTCAATAATTGCTTCTATATCTACCCCATCCGGTAACTTAACTGGTAAACCTGTTTTTTGAATGAGGGCGTTTTGACGTTCCGCGTCTTCCTTTGTCCACATTCCCAAATTTACAGCAATCTGTCCTGCTGCTACCATACCAATGGCAACTGCTTCACCGTGATTTACTAAACGATAGCCGGTCAAGCTTTCCACTGCATGACCGATGGTATGACCATAGTTGAGAATCGCCCGCAGTCCTGCTTCTTTCTCATCTTTGCCAACTACATCAGCTTTTGCTTGACAAGAGCGCGTTAGTATGGTATCCAGTAGTTCGGCTTTTACGTAGCGGAGTTGGTCGAGGCGTTTACTCTGTTCTAATTGAGTAAACAATTCGGCATCCCAAATCACGCCGTACTTGATTACCTCTGCCATTCCCGCCTGAAACTCGCGCATGGGGAGGGTTTTCAAGACTTTTGGGTCAATTAATACTAGACGCGGTTGATGGAATGCTCCAATCAAGTTTTTGCCGTGGGGATGATTGACGCCAGTTTTGCCACCAATTGCCGAATCCACCATTGCTAAAAGGGTGGTAGGCACTTGTACAACATTGATACCCCGCAGCCAAGTTGCCGCTGCAAAGCCAGTCATATCACCAATTACACCTCCCCCCAAAGCCACCATAGTGGAAGAACGTTCAAGACGGTTTTCTAAGGCTGCATCGTAGAGTTTTTGAATTGAGTTGAGGGTTTTGTAGCGTTCACCGGGTGGTAGAGTGCAGCTAGCAACTTCAAATCCAGCAGATGTCAGCGATGTTATTGCTCTTTCCCCATAATGCCTAAAAATCGTCGGATTAGAAACCAGTAGTACCTTCTTGCCTAGATTCAGACTAGCCATCTGTTGACCTAGTTGCTCTAAGCTTGCAGGTGCAATCGCAATCTCATAAGACTGCTCTGGTAAATTTACATTAATTACAGAAGTCATTAGTCAACCCCAAAGAAGCACCCGTGCGCTGGTATTCTATCGCAATCTTGGCAGGGGGCAGGGGTGCAAAAGAATAATTCTCTTTCCCAATGACAAATGACCAATGACCAATAACTAATGATTCAATAGATTTAGGAAGTATTGTGGAGAAACAATAAATGTTTGGAGTTATAGCTTATATCGGCTTTTTGGGTTTATTCTTTGGCTTAGCTGTTGGGTTGCTGTTTGGTCTACGCGCTGTCAAGCTGATTTAACAGTAAACAGTAATCAGTAAACGGTAAACAGTAAACAGTAATCAGTAAACGGTAAACAGTTATCAGTCAAGATAATTGGGTTTAAGGGGGTGCTCACTTCTAATTGAAAACTAATAACCCAAAGCCGATTAGTGGCAGGCACTATCCGACGGATTGAAATCCCCCAACTGTTTACTGTTTACTCTTTACTGTTTACTGCTCAAGATGGCAAGTTAAGCAAAGATACTCAATGCTAACTTTTGCGCTAAAGCCTCAACAAAGGCAAGCCCTGCTACAGGATTACTCACTGTATCCAAAGCGGGACTGTAGCAGGCGATCGCTCCTTCACCTGGTACTATTGCTAAAAGTCCACCACCAATCCCAGATTTCATCGGTAGACCAATCTTGACGGCAAACTCAGCAGAAGCTTCGTACAGCCCGCAGGTTAACATTACAGCGTTAACAATCCGGCGATGCTGTGATGACAAAGAACTGTTTTCACAAGCTAGAAGTTTTCCCAGTCGGGCTAAGTCTTCAACTGTGCCAGATAAACAGCACATTTGCTCGTATGTGTCAAGCGCTGTTTCACTATTTTCTAGATGTCCTATTTCGACGAGATAATTTGCGATCGCTTGATTAGCTGGAGAACGTGTTAAGCGTACTGAAGCCAGCATTACTTCATCTAACTTTAGCTGACAAACAGCTAATTGATTCAGCCATTGACAGAATAATTGAGTGCGATTGCTTGCATCTTTTCCTGGTAACTTATCAGCAAGGATAATTGCTCCACTATTAATCATCGAATTACGTGGTCGTCCGCGATCGGCAATTAGCTGCTCTAAAGAGTTAAACGGTGCATCTGATGGCTCAACACCAACCCACTGAAAAACCGCTTCTGCTCCTAGATGTTCTAGCAAATAAAGCAGAGAAAACGTCTTAATAACACTCATCAGTGGAAACACACGCTCTATATCCCCAAAATTTATAGTTTGCCCCGATGCACAGCAAATGTGAACTGCAAACCAACCAGGATCAGCCAAAGCTAATAGTGGGATGCGATTGATAACTCGTCCAAGATTTGCCTGAGTTTTAGCTAGTTGTACCCAAGCAAATAAATCAGTAGTAATAAGTTGATCAAGTCCTTTCACAACAGATACAGCCACGTTAAATTACTAAACATAATGCTTACAGCGGTTCTCGTTTACGTGAGTATACCCGTAGGGGCACGGCACTGCCCATTGGTGTCAACTTAAGCAAAAAGGAACCATAGGATGTAATCTAATCACATCTTGATTGATGTGATTAGTGATACATCATGAGTCCAAAACGTCCCGCGCGAAAAGGAAACCCAGACCTGCG